>Ga0315548_1000102_pt1 | contig 72938 bp, 73 predicted proteins | sample SalMarSW160110MG_2_FD_202540 | JGI IMG/M metagenome (GOLD analysis project Ga0315548, IMG submission 202540) | Salt marsh sediment microbial communities from the Plum Island Ecosystem LTER, Massachusetts, United States - Salt Marsh Sediment SW1601-110 ... | reverse complement strand
CCCTTCCATCCCCAGACCAACGGAAAGCTGGAGCGCTACCACCAGAGCATCAAGAGGGAAGTGAACCAACTACCCTATGAGCTACCCAGCCAGCTGGAACGGGCAATTGCCGACTTCGTCGACTACTACAACTACCGCCGTTACCACAAGGCACTCGGTAACGTGACGCCTGCCGATGTCTTATATGGCAGGAGAGAGGAGATCCTAGAGCGTCGAAAGGAGGTGCAAATACAAACGATTAATCGCCGCAGAGACTACAACCGGGGCCTCAGGGAGCTTGTTAATGCCGCCTGATCATGCCCAAGTGTTCGGTTTAAAAAGTGTCCCATTTCGCTGATTGACAACAGGAAATTGGTTAACTCAGCAAGTTTTTTAATCCCCCGTATTGTTTTATTTCTTGGAAGGCCTTGTATGGCAGATGTTTTTTTGCAAATTCATCCAAGCCCTCGTTTTTGTATGATTTAAATTGTCTCTCCCCCCCGATTACCCATACCAAATGGTAGCCATTCTCATTAAGGTAACGATCCAATAAGTCTTTACGTAAGAATAATAGTTTGTGTCCCGTATGCCAAATATCACCCCATTGAATTGTAATAGATGCCCGTCGACCATCTTTATCATACAAATCAAAGGTTTGTGGTTGTGAGCAGAGGTCAAGGAATTCAGCTATTTCCTTTGATGGGTGGACGCACCGCCGAAAAAGTGAGCCATTCGCCGCTCAGAAATTGAGCCACTCCTTGAAGTCCGGTAATCTACTGGGAAACCAACGATTACCGGAGGAAAGGAATGCTGCGAATGGACAAGGTCTATGTAATACGCCACAAGGTGCTCGTGGAGCGCCAAAGTATTCGTTCTGTTGCCCGTGAACTGGGTGTAAGCCGTAATACGGTATCAAAATATCTTCAGACGTCCGAGCCTGTCCGTAAGCCAGGTGCTACCCCACGGCCACGGCCGGTGACGGACAAAATCGCACCGCGCATCGATGAGATCTTGAGCGAGTGGGCCGGGCGTCTTACGCCAAAGCAGCGGATCACCGGCACCCGTATCCACCGCCAATTGCTCAAAGATGGCTACCAGACCGGTATCACCGTCGTTCGGGACTATCTCCGTGAAAAACGCCGCCGGACGGCGGAGGTATTTATCCCCCTGGTCCACCATCCCGGCGAAGAAGGGCAGTTCGATTTCTTCGATGTAGACGTGGAAGAAGAAGGTGTCTTCCGTAAGGCCTGGAAGCTGGTGCTGCATCTGCCCTATTCGGGGCGTGACTTCGTTGGGCTTTACGACTCCTGCGACCAGCTGTCTTTCCTGGACGGTCATGTGCGGGCGGCGGCGCATTTCAATGGTCTGCCGCAACGGATAGTATACGATAACCTTTCGGCGGCGGTGAAACGCCGGGTGGGACTTGCCCCAGAGCTCACCGAGCGTTTCAAGGCGCTGGTCAGCCATTACCTGTTCGAGCCCTGTTTCACGAGAATCGGCGAGGGGCACGACAAGGGAAGCGTGGAAGCCCGCAGCAAGGGGCTGAGACTCCAGCACCTGACTCCCGTACCCCGTGGCCACAGCCTGGCGGAGATGTCCTCCGCACTGCTTAACGAAGTTGAAATGGTCTGGCGGGAGCGGGTCCGGCAGGACGGCCGCCGATGCTGGGACCTGTGGCAAGAGGAACAAGAGAGATTATTGCCTTTACCGCAGAGGCCATTTGAAGCGCGGAAGACGGTGCTGGTGTCGGTATCCAGCAAGTCGACGGTGCAGATAGAGGGAGCCACCTATTTGGTTAGGGGTCTGGCCACCAATCTGAAGCTGGTCGGAGTCTGGCACTGGGGCGATACCTTCATACTCAATAACCATGAACCAGCGGTACCAGAGGACTCGTTTCTTCAAGCCTACGAGTTAGCTGTCAAGAAAGACAAGCCGAAGGGAAGGGCCGTGCACTTTGCCCCAATGGAATGGGACGGATTACTGCAGTGCATGAATGGTCCCGAACCCCGGCACATATCCGCTCATAGTGCGGAAGGCCGCTACGTTTGCGACCGTGACTACCATATTGGACAGGGCCGCGTTTGCCTTGACATCGAGGGTCGTTTTATCGACGAGCCACTGGCCACCACGGTGCTGCGTGAAATAGAACTCAGCCCTCTAGCGGAGGAAATACTCGCGAAGATGGAGTCTGACGCCAGTCAGGGGAAGTTGGAGCAAGCGAGGTACAATCAGCAGATTGCCAATGCCGAGCAAGAGGTCAAGAATTGGGAGGGGCTACTCCAGCAGTACGTAGCAGGTGAAAGTAGCACGGTAGATAAGCGAGAAGTTGATTTCTTCTGGGGCCGTAGGCGTGAAGCGCTTGAAAGATTGAACGAACTGAAGTCAAAACCGATGCCTGAAGCTGCAACAACGCCCGCAGATTTTGCCAAAGTGAAAGAATTTCTGATTGGGCTTCGTGGGAATTGGCACAATTACACTCCTGGCTTACGCAACCGCCTTCTAAAGCTGCTTGTTGAGAGGGTAGAAATCCACGGCGACTATCAGATAGAAGCCAACATCATCTGGAAGTCTGGATTTCAGCAAAAAATTACAATTCACCGGCCACAAGCAAGAAGCCGCCGGGAAAGACGTTGGAGAACGGACGAAGACAATTTGCTGAGGATATTATACCCATCTTCTTCACAAGAAGCCATCGAGGCAGCTCTCTCTGACCGAAGCTGGAGCGGCATCACCGGCCGGGCCTTGCGGTTGAAACTCAGGAGACGAAGGCAATATCATGCACCTCGGGACTGGCGTCGATGGACTCGTGGGGAGGACGAGAGGCTTAAGCTTGCTTACGAAGCGGGGACATCTCTAGGAGATATAGCAAACGCGTTCAACAGAAGTGTTAACTCAATTGAAACGAGAGCGGCAGCAAAAGATTTGAACCGACCCAGGTCAGCCCGCAGTCTAAAGAGACAAGTAACTTGGATGGTCCACGACTTGGTACCGTTGCAGCGACAATCTTCGGGTAGATAATAAAGGGGATGAGGCCGTAGGGGTTGGGCTTGCTCTCGATGAGGCTGTCGTCCAGGTAAAGCTGGAACTGGCCGTCGGTCCACAGCTCAACTACAGTTGCTGTTTTGCCCTTGGGCTTAACTCCGTAGAGGAGTTGGCTCTCCTCGGCGGTCAGGCTGTATTTAGAGGCCACCCGCCATACCCTTGAGCTATCGTCCCCCAGCCACCAGGCGTAGATGCCCTGAATATCAGGGGCGGTAACCCTCACTTTCTTAGCTTCGGTATCCCAGCTGACCTTGTAGGCGGCGTCGCCCAGTATGGCGCAGTCAATCTCGGTCTCCAGGTCCAGCTGCTCCAGGTTGTTTTCCTGGTAGACCTCATGCAGGGCTGCCTCGGCTTGGCGGGCTTTAGCCTTAGCCGAATCTTCTACGGCGTCAACGGCAAAGTTGACCTGGGACATCAGGTAAGAGCTGACCTTGTCAATAAAGACCTTGGCGTAGTTAAAGGTCAGCCTTTTCTCCCCCCGCCTCTCTCTCCCCTCCCACTGCCGCCCGTGGTAGAAATCAAGCCGCTCCCGGTAGCCCCGCAGCCGGTCAATATCCTGGCGGTTCAACTGTGATATAATAGAGTTCTTATCCATCAGCCCCCCCTAGAGTCTTGATTTTCGGGGTAGATATACTAGCCTGCTTCAGTATCCGCTGGATGGTGCGACGGCTGACGCCGAACATAATAGCCAGCTCCTTCACCCTTTTGCCCTGGTCATTGAACAGTCTTAACACCGCTTCGTCCCTCAGAGTCTTCAGCCACCGCTGTTTTCCCCCGGGCTGGTCGTAGAGGCAGTCGGGGAAGGGACAGTCAAGGCAGGAATCGGCAAACTCACACCCGTTATCCTGGTAGTGGCAGTACTCCGGCGGCAGGTCCAGCTCCAAATCGTCAAAAACCATCTCTAATTCCTCAAAAGCCGCGTGATGATATTAGCACACTTGTTCTAATCAGTCAACGAAATTTTGTCGCCCTTAAGTACCATTGACACAGCTAGCGCCATAGTTTATTATTTAGGCAGGTTTGCAGTTTGGCGAAAAACGATGGAAGCGGCGGAACTCACCCTAAAGTTCGGAATGTCCCAAAATACTTTAGGGTTTCTTAATAAATTCCTAACTTTTTTGGGTTATATTCGTTATAAAAATAGGCAAACTCTCAAGCAGTTTTAAAATGACGTTGATGGAGGCAGATGGTGAAAGGTAAAAGGTTTTTAAGCATTCTGGCGACGGCAATTATCCTGGCTATGCTGATAGCAGTCATACCGGCGGCGCCAGTACTGGCGGCAGAAAATATTTCGGTCTCTCCCTCAAGCGGTGAAATTGGCGATCACGTCAGTATCGATGGCACAGGTTTTATAGATGGTGAAGACGTTTATTTCTACTTTTCAAGTGATAGTAGTGGTAGTGATGGCGACGAAATTGATACCCTTGACGCCTACGAATTCGTAGACTCAGACACGGCTGACGGCGATGGCGATGTTTCCGCGTCTTTCCATGTCCCCGATGAGCTGACCGACGGCGATGACGCTCCTGAAGATGTCGAAAATGGCACATACTATGTCTATGCTACCTATGATGATGATGAGATAGTCGACAGGGATTCTTTCACTGTTGGCGGTGGCGGTACGGGTAATGAGAGTATTTCAGTTATCCCGACAAGTGCCGAAATTGACGAGTATGTTGAAATTGAGGGCACACATTTTGAGGCGCATTCAACGGTTTATTTCTACTTTTCCAAAGAGAGTGCCAGTGTCGGGGACAGGATTGACAGTGATGTTCAGAACTATGAAAGGGTGGAATCAGCCGATGCTAACAGTTCAGGTAATGTCTCCGGCTATTTTTATGTCCCCGATACGCTTACCGATGGCGATGAAGATGAAGATGTTGTCAGCGGCACGTACTATGTCTATGCCACCTACGAGAATGACGATGATATAGTCGCCAGGGACACAATCACTATCACCGCCAGCTCAATCTCCATTAGCCCGACAAAGGGAGGGGTGGGCACCAAGGTCAAGGTTACCGGCTCCGGCTTTGAAGATAGAGAGAGCATCACCATAAAATTCGGCAGCTCCACCGTCTCAATCTCAGAAGGCAATGAGGAGACCTCAAGCAGCGGTGGCTTTACCAGCTATTTCCTCGTCCCCGAGAGCACCGCCGGCGACCACACCGTAACCGCCAAGGTCCATAATGATGAGGCCGAGGCTGATTTCGAAGTGGAGCCCGCTATAACTATCGACCCCGCCGAGGGGGCGGCTAATGAGAGGATAACCGTGACCGGCACCGGCTTTGCCTCCCAGAAGAATGTCACCATCACCATCGGCGGTGAAGAGGTGGGAGGGGACGAGACCGATAGCTCCGGCAGCTTCGAGGCCCAGGTTAATGTGCCCGATCTGGGGGCGGGGACCTTTGACGTTAAGGCTGAGGACGAGAGCGATAACTCGGCCAGCGCCACCTTCAAAGTAATCACCGAGGTCAGCGTCAGCCCCACCACCAGCGTCAATTCGCCGGGCCACGTGGGCCAGGATTTAACTATCAGCGGCAGCGGCTTCAAACCCAGCTCTGAGATAGAAATCGTCTACGAAAGCACACCGGTTGTGGTCGCTAATCCTATAAGTGGGGCTGATGGGTCCTTTTCAGCCACCTTCGAAGTCCCCACCAGCGTGCACGGCGAGCACACCATAACCGCCACTGACGGCACCAGCACTGCGTCGGTGGCCTTCTACATGGAGTCAACGCCGCCAGATACACCGCCACCCCTGCTACCCTACATGGACGGCAAGGCGAGCTCGAAGGCTCACTTTGAGTGGGAGGCCGTCAACACCGATATTGACGGCGTCGTTGAACAGAGCCTGCCCATAACCTACCAGCTCCAGATAGCCACCGACCCCGAGTTCGCCAACATATTAGTGGACAAGAAGGATATTGAAATCACGGAGTACACCCTGACCGAGGATGAGGCGCTTGAGTCAACCAGCGATGAAATCCCTTATTACTACTGGAGGCTAAGGGCGGTAGATGCCGCCTCCAATGCCAGCCAGTGGACCGGCACCGGCCAGTTCAAGGTCGGCTTTACCTTCAGTTTTCCCAGCCTGAGCGGCTGGCTGCTCTATCTCCTCATCGGGATAGGGGCGCTGGTTCTCTTCTTTGTTGGCTTCTGGATCGGCCGCAGGGGCGGCGGCGGCGAATACTATTAAACAAAACAAGAGAGGGGACCTTTAGGTCCCCTCTCAGTCTTTAAAAATTATTAAACCGGCTATTTCTGCTTTTTCTTGGCCTCACGGATAAGCTGTTCCGCCTGCCTTTTAGCCGCCGAAATAATCTGAGCCGCCTCCCACTCTGACTCGCGCTTGGCATCAGCCCTTATCTTGGCCAGCTCTTCCTCCGCCTGCTTCTTACCAGTCTCCTTGGCCTCGCCGGTAACCTGTTTGGCCGACTTTTTCGCCTCATTTAGAATGCTGTTAGCCTGCTCCTCAGCCTCTTTCTGAGCGTTAACCAATATCAGGTTGGCCTCCTTCTCGGCCTCTCGCTGGGCCCTGGCCACAATGTCAGCCGCTTCCTCCCTGGCGCGCTCCACAAAGAGCTTCTTCTCCCGCTGTTTTTCCTGCTCGGCCAGCTTCCTTGCCTTCTCGGTGGCCTCAGCAAGGATTTGCGCGCTCTTCTCCTTGGCCTCGGCAATAATCTGTTCCGCTTTCTGCTCGCTCTCTTTCCTAATGGTGCTTTCGAACTCGGCCACTACCTCTTTAGTTTTCTCCTTGGTCTCGTTGACGTACCTCTCTGCCTCCTGCTCGGCCTGCCCTCTTACCTCAGCGATAATCTGCTCTGCCTGGCTCTGGGCCTCCGTCCTGGCTTCGGTAATTATATTCTCCCTTTTCTGCTTGGCCCGGGCGATAACTGCCGCCGCCTCCCGCTCCGCCTCTCTCCTTATCTTTTCCCGCTCCTGTGCCAGGACATTGATTAACCTCTGCCGGTATTCCTCCCGGGCCCCAGCAATAATGTGAGCCGATTTTCGGTCCGCCTCTTTCCTTACCCTGTTCCCCTCTTCCTCAATAATCAGACTGAGCCTCTGCTTTAAATCATCCGAAACTCCGCTCATCTCTTTAAGCTCCTGAGCCGCCTCATCAATTACATTTGCCATATTACCGTCCTCCTTTTTAGCCTGCCCTGTCTATGAAATGTGGTTGGCTTCCCTGGCAATCCTCTCAACATCAGCCTCGGTGAACAACCGCCACCCCCGCTTATCCCGGTAGGAGGCATCATTCAGGGTCCCCTTCCGAAGCCACCTTAAGAAGGTAGACCTACCTATCCCCACCAGCCGACAGGCCTCCGAGGTCCTATAGTAGGTCGCACCCTTGATTTGTACCGGCATAGTGTAAGCCCCCTTTGAAATTACTAAAGCCGGGTTGGTATATGTCAATCTTGTTCAAATTATGCTTTATCACCGGGTAAACTGTAAATCACCCGAAGGTACCGCCGCGGGGAGACAATGGTACTGGTAAAATAGTACTGGTCAAGCCAGCGGCTGCAGTTCCAGAATGGTCGCTTAAGATAGGAAAAGTTACCTTGACCCCCTCCCATCCGGGGGGTACCATTTTAACAGGTGCCCCTGTCCGGTTAGTGGGAAGGCTGGAGTTTAACCATGATGCCAGCGATAACCTTCGTAGCCCTGAATATTGCCGACGCTTATTTAACGAGGATAAGCATAACGGCGGGGGCAATAGAGATTAACCCGCTGATGGCCGGCCTCGGCAGCAGCATGATAGTCAAAGGAATAATAGCGGTAGCGCTGGTCAGCGCCCTCTATTTCGTGGGCAAGGAAAGAATCCTCTGGCTTTTGAACTTCGCCCTGTTCGGCATTATTTTGTGGAACTTGGCCACCTATTTGATAGTGGACCTGTGGCCTCTCCACTCCTTCATCGGCACCCACGCTGGCTTCTAAACATTAAAAAAACCGGCTAAATGGCCGCCGCCACCAGTATCACGCAGTCCTCATCACCGTCGTTTAGCAAGGCGTGGGGTAACCCGCAGGGAAGCCAGATGGCATCGCCGGCAGCTACCTCCTGCCGCTCATCGCCAACCGTCATCACCCCCCGCCCCGAAAGCAGGTAATAGACCTCCTCGTAGGGGTCTATATGCGCCTCTATCTCCTTACCCGGCTTCAAGACGGCGTGGGCAAAGAATAAAAGGCCCTCCAGCACCCGGCTGTCCAGCAGCATGCAGGCCTGAGCCCCGTTATGAGCCAGGTAGCGGGTCTGGACTACCTCCGGGTGGTCAACATTCCTGACTATCATAAATCCCTCTCCTTGTTTACAGTAAGAAGCGTTCAACGGCCGCTGCCAGCCCATTCTGGTCAACATCGGGGGCGATATGGTCGGCCACCGCCTTGACCTCGTCGGGGGCGTTGTCCATCGCCACCGCCAGACCGGCTTTGGCGAGCAGGGTGATATCGTTGGTGCCGTCCCCCACCGCCATCACCTCGCTTAAAAGAATGCCCAGGTGAAGAGTCAGCGCCTCCAGTGCCTTCCCCTTGGACACCTCAGGGGCGACCACGTTGGTAAACTCAACGCCGGGAAAAGCCGGCGACCGGGCGATGGAAAAGTGAAGCCTGCTGTCAAACCGGGCATAAAACTGCCTGGCCTTAGCCACCTGCTCGGGACTAGCCGAGGCCAGCCCCGCTTTGATGATTCTCTCCCGCTGCCACAGGCTGCTGAAGTCCACGACAGAGGGCTCGAGACCGAAGAACTGGCGGTGGGCATCGGTTGACCAGGTCTCCCGCTCGACAAAATAATGGGCCACCGAATAAAGCTCAAGGTCTATATCAAGCGAGCGGGCAAAGTCAACCGCCTCCCCCACCACCCCCCTGTCCAGAGGCTCGGCATAGACCTCGCTGCCCAGGTCGGAGACCAAAGCGCCGTCAAAGAAGATATGATAGCCGTCCAGCGCCAGCTGCTCCAAGACAGAGGTGCAGGCCAGCACCGCCCGCCCGGTGGAGAGGACAACCCTCACCCCCGACCGGCGGGCCTGGTCAAGCGCTCTCTTGTTCTCCGCCGATATGTTCCTTCCCCTGCCCAGCAGGGTGCCGTCGATATCCACCACTAAAAGTTTATAGTCCATCAACTCCCCTTTCCAGATAACCACCAAGAGTCACCGCATTCTTCACCGCAAACGCCTCAGCGTCATTATTAAAATAAATATAAACCGCCTTCACCCCCGGGGCCAGGCCACCCAGCCCCTTTGCCCACCCCGCCAGCTCCCCATCAGAGTAAGAGCTGGAATAGAGGCCAGTGCTGCCGTGAAACCTGAGGTAGGCAAAATCAGCCGTGGCTGCCAGGGGGCAGGTGAGCTCGGGCATATCAAAGACACAGAGCCCCGCCTTATGCCGGCGCAGAATTTCAAACACCCCCTCGTCAAGCCAAGACTGGTGGCGGAACTCGAGCACATGCCTGGGGCCCCGAGGCAAAATGGACAGGAAGGACTCCAGCCGCCCGTCATCGCGGTGCATGCTGGGGGGAAGCTGGTAGAGAAGAGGGCCCAGCTTCTCCTTCAATATTTTAGCCCTGTCCAGAAAATTAGCCACCGGTTCCTCCGCATCTTTAAGCCGCTTAACGTGAGTGATAAAACGGCTCACCTTCAAGGCGAAGGTGAAATTGGCCGGTGTGGAGCTATACCAGCTGGCGAAGGCCGCCTCAGAGGGCAGGCGGTAGAAGCTGTTATTGAGCTCAACGGTGTTGAAATGGCGGCTATAGAACTCAAGCCACTTGGCCTTGGGCAGCCCCTCCGGATAGAACAGCCCCCGCCAGTGGTCATAATGCCATCCCGATGTGCCAATATAGTACTGCAACCGCAGACCCCTTTCCCCAACCCCTAATTTTAGCATCAGGGGTGGTAGATTTCCAAATCGGGGCGTCTCAGACGGCATTGCACCACCCCCCAAAATAGACTATAATCCCCAGAGCAGCTTATTTATGTTAAGGCCGTTTATGCACTGCATTGGCGTCGATATAGTCGAGATAGCCCGCCTGGAAGAGGCCGTCGCCCGCTGGGGGGAAGCTTTCCTGCGGCGGGTCTATACCGATTCGGAGCTGAAGCTCTACCGTAAAAAGCTCCCCTCGCTGGCGGCCCGCTTCGCCGCCAAGGAGGCGGTGATTAAGGCGCTGGGCAAACCGGGCCGGGAAGCAAGCCTTAAAGATATTGAAGTATTAGCTGACCCCGGCGGCCAGCCGGTGGTCAATCTCTACGGCAGGATGCAGCAGCAGGCCAAACTAATGGGGCTGGGCAAGCTGGCGGTCACCCTCTCCCACTCCAGGGAATACGCTGTCGCCTTCGTCAGCGGTGATAGCAAATTGACTTGACATATTGCCCGTGATATCATAATCAAAAGGCCGGTTAGTTAGTATGTCAGCTCTGAGCGAGCTTTACCAAGAAATCGAGCGTTGCCAGCAGTGCGAGATAGCTAAATATCGGAACCGGGCGGTGCCGGGGGAGGGGGCGGAGGATGCCGCCATAATGTTTATCGGCGAGGCACCGGGCTGGCACGAGGACCAGCAGGGGCGCCCCTTCGTCGGGCCGGCCGGGAAATTTCTGGACGAACTACTGGCCTCTATTGGCCTGAACCGCCAGCAGGTCTATATCGCCAATGTGATTAAGTGCCGCCCCCAGGGAAACCGCGACCCCCTGCCTACCGAAATTCAGAACTGCCGCCCTTACCTTAAGCAGCAGATTGAGCTTATCAAGCCCAAGATGATTGTCACCCTGGGCCGTTACTCAATGGCCATGTTCTTCCCCGGCAAGAGCATCAGCAAGATCCACGGCACCGCCCAGAAGCGGGATAACGTTATCTATTACGCCATGTACCACCCGGCGGCGGCGCTGCACCAGGCCAGCCTGCGCCAGGCCATAGAAGAGGATATGGCTAAGATTCCGACGCTTCTGGCCGAGGCTGAAGGCGTGGCCGAGGCCAAGCAGGAACCAGAGCAACTAAGCATGTTTTAGGTGAAAAATAATGGCTAAACCAAAGGCTCAATCGAAATTAAAAATAATACCCCTGGGGGGACTTTCCGAAATCGGCAAGAACATGATGGTGATGGAGTACGAGAACGACATCATCATCATTGATGCCGGGCTGATGTTCCCCGGGGAGGAAATGCTGGGCATTGACCTGGTAATCCCCGACATCAGCTACCTGCTGGATAAGAAAGAGAAGATAAGGGGCATAGTTATCACCCATGGCCATGAAGACCACATCGGCGCCCTGCCCTATCTGCTGCCCCAGCTCGGGGTGCCGGCCTACTCCACCAAGCTGACCAACGGGCTTATCGAGGTGAAGCTCAAGGAGAGAAAGGCGCTGGCCGGAGCCAAGCTCAAGGCGGTGCCCTTCGGCGGTCAGGTGAACCTGGGCCGGTTCAGGGTAGAGTTTTTCCCCGTCTGCCACAGCATACCCGATGCCGCCGGTCTGATTATCCACACCCCGCTGGGAACAATAGTCCACAGCGGCGATTTCAAGCTTGACTACACCCCAGTGGACGGTAAGCCCACCGACCTTTCCCGGCTGGCCCAGCTGGGGGCACAGGGGATACTGTTGCTGATGTCGGACTCCACCTATGCCGAACTCCCCGGCTATACCCCTTCGGAGAGGCTGGTGGGTGAGAACCTGGACCGGGTCATGGCCGAGGCGCCAGGCCGGGTGATTGTGACCACCTTCTCCTCGCTGGTGTCACGCATTCAGCAGGTTATCGATGCCGCCGCCAAGCACGAGCGGCGGGTGTTTGTTATCGGGCGGAGTATGACTGATATCGTGAAAATGACCCTGGAGCTGGGCTACCTCAAGGCCCCCGAAGGCATACTGGCCCGGATAGACGAGCTCAAAAATACCCCCCATAACAAGGTGGTCTTCGTCACCACCGGCAGCCAGGGGGAGCCGACCTCGGCCCTGGTGCGTATTGCCAACCGGGACCACCGCCATGTTCATATCCTGCGCGGGGACACGGTGGTGCTGTCGGCCACCCCCGTCCCCGGCAACGAGGCCCTCATCAACCGCACCGTGGACAACCTGTTCCGGCAGGGGGCCCAGGTGCTCTACGATAAGGTGGCCCAGGTCCATGTCCACGGGCACGGCAGCCAGGAAGAGCTGAAGCTGCTGCTGAACCTGGTCAAGCCCCGCTTCTTCATGCCCATTCACGGCGAGTTCCGCCACCTCAGTCTCCACGCCAAGTTAGCCCAGTCGGTGGGCATCCCGGAGAAAAATATCTTCCTGCTGGAAGACGGCGATGTCCTTGAGCTCGGCCAGTGGTCGGGTAAGGTGGACGGCAAGGTCAGCTCGGGCAATGTCTATGTTGACGGCCTGAGCGTGGGCGACGTCGGCACGGTGGTACTGCGCGACCGCAGGATGCTGTCTCGGGACGGCATCGTGATGGTGATTATCACCGTCAACCGCCAGACCGGCAAGCTGGTGGGGCGCCCCGATATCGTCTCGCGGGGCTTTGTCGATACCCGGGAGGCCAAGGATATGATAGAGGAGAGCCGCGACCTGGTGGCTAAGGCTTTAGACCACAGCGGTGCCCGCCCGGCTGACTGGGGCTTTATCTACGCCAAGGTCAGGGATATACTGCACAAGTTTTATTACGACCAGACCAAGCGCCGTCCCATGATTCTGCCGGTCATGGTCAAGGTTTAGGCTTTATATGGCTAAAAAGAAGGCTAAAGCTAAGCGCCAGCCGGGAAAAGAGTCCAAGCCCAGGGGTGAATCGGGCTTAAAGCGCTTTTTCCACTTCATCTGGCTGCCGCCGGTGCGACGGCTGATACTGGCGGTGATTATCGTCGGGCTGGCCTTCTGGCACTGGACGACGATTACCACCTGGGCGGCCAGTATCTGGGGTGGCACTCTAGCCCTGTTCGGCTGGGGGCTTTTCTTCCTGGTCCTGGCCCTGGGCACGCTGGTGGGGATAGTCTGGGGACAGCGGGTGCTCTCCTTTATCTACCACTGGAACCAGTGGCTGGGCGGTATCGCCTTTATCTTTGTCGCCTGGGGAATAATATCTTTCTGGGGGCTGGGGGGTAGCTTCGGCCAGGGGATTATCGGGGCTAGCCCTGTCCTGGGGGCGCTGCGCCTGCTGGGGCTGGCAATTTTGGGCTTTATCCTGGTCGCTCCCGGCCTGAGCTGGCGGCTGGTGGCCCGATTTTTCGGCTGGGTGGGCCGGAAGCTCCGGGAACGCCCCGCCCCCAAACCGGAAGGCTATGTTCCACCCCCCACCATTGAGAAGCCGGTGCCACCCCCGGTAATAGCGCCGCCTCCGGTGATTACACCTCAGCCACCACTCAGGGAGCCGGAACTAGAGCCGCCGCTGCTCGCCCCTACCCCGGCCCAGCAGGAGCTACGTCAGGTAGCCCAGGAAGTATGGAAGAAATACGGCGAGTCGCCGTCGCTGGTTATGGTTGACGGCTGGCGGCTGCCGCCGATTGATATTCTGGACAGCCTGCCTGACGTCGAGTTCGGGCAGGCCGACAACATGCAGCGGGCCAAGATTATTGAAGACGCCCTGGCCAGCTACGGCGTTGAGGCCAAGGTGGTGCAGATAAACGCCGGCCCCACCGTCACCCAGTTCGGCGTCGAGCCGGGCTGGGACCGTAAGATGAGGGAGGTAAAGGAGCGGGACCGGGACGGCAATGTCCAGGTGAGGCAGGAGGAGGTATCCAAGACCAGGGTTAAGGTGGAGAGGATTACCTCCCTGGCCAACGACCTGGCCCTGGCCCTGGCCGCCCCCAGCATCCGGATTGAAGCTCCGGTGCCGGGCAAGTCGGTGGTGGGGGTCGAGGTGCCCAATACCATCTACGGCATGGTCAGCCTGCGGGGGGTGATAGAGACCAGCAACTTCCAGAAGCTCAAGGCCAAGTCCAAGCTGGCGCTGGCGCTGGGCAAGGGCGCCGGTGGGGAGGCGGTGGCCGGTGACCTGTCCAAGATGCCCCACCTGCTTATCGCCGGGGCCACCGGCAGCGGCAAGACAGTCTGCCTCAACTCAATCATCTGCTGCCTGCTGATGCACGCCCCTCCCAGCGAGGTGCAGTTCATTATGATTGACCCCAAGCGGGTGGAGCTGACCTCCTACAACAGCGTACCTCATTTAGCCGCCCCGGTCATCGTTGATACCCATAAAGCCCTGGGCACGCTGCGCTGGCTCAACCAGGAGATGGACAAGCGCTACCAGAAGCTGGCTACCGCTGGCGCCCGCAACATCGAGGGCTATAACAAGAGCAAGGAGGCCGAGGAGAGGCTCCCCTACCTGGTGCTGGTCATTGACGAGCTGGCCGACCTGATGATGGCCGGCTTTGACGAGGTGGAGCACGTCCTCTGCCGCCTGGCGCAGCTGGCCCGCGCTACCGGCATTCACCTCATTGTGGCCACCCAGCGCCCCTCGGTGGACGTGGTCACCGGCCTGATTAAGGCCAACTTCCCCACCCGCATCAGCTTCGCCGTCACCTCCCAGGTGGACTCGCGCACCATCCTGGATATGGGCGGCGCCGAAAAGCTGCTGGGACGGGGGGATATGCTCTATATGCCCACCGAGGCGGCCAAGCCCAAGCGCCTGCAGGGGTGCTATACCTCCGATGCCGAGGTGGAGCGGCTGGTCTATTTCTGGAACAGCCAGAAGGGCGAGGAGGCGGTCATGCCCCGGATGGAGGAGGTTACCCCGACGGTGGCCGGGAGGGGAGTCTTTCCCGCCGACCCGCTGATGGAAGCCGCCCGGCAGCTGGCCCGTGAGCACGAGCATATATCAACTTCCTTTTTGCAGCGGCGGCTGCGCATCGGCTACCCCCGCGCCGCCCGCATCATGGAGGAGCTTGAGGAAGAAGGATTTAAGAGGGGGGAGGGGGAGGAGGTTTAGGTTATTTTATCCCTTCCTTGAGGCCGTGATATGCCGCAAACCACGACCCTAAACCCCATACCCAAAGTGCAATCGCTATCAGGAGCCAGTCGGTTGACCACAGGCCAAGCGCTTTACCCATAGCTCCGCTTATTATTCCCAATATCAAGCAGACCAGGCCTAGCCAGTTTAAGACCATCATGCACTTCGCATGCCACCTAGCCCCAAATCCAAATATCATGAACTTCATATCTTTTGGAATCTCTGCCATCTTTGTCACCTACTTTTACTAGATAGTCGGCGCTACAGCTATTATACTACTGCTTGTCAATAAGGTAGGTGGCAAGCATTACGGGGTAGCTTGAGAAAGGATAACCGTCCCTTCTCTAGCTCTGTCTTAAAGGGTAGCGATGCTGTAGAGTATAACACCCACTCCCAGGAATATCAGGGTAGTAGGACAGGGTAAGGGCATCCCTTTCATTGGATTAGGGCGGTGGGTGAGCATAAGTACCGCATCGAAGAGCAACAGTACACCGGCTATTATGAGAATTATCTGGGCAGCGAGCAGCATTTTTCACCTCCTAGGTTCTGTAGTTGATTAATTAATTCTTTTACTCCTTTTTCTGCTGCTTGTCAATATATCTTTTATCTTTTCCCGCCCGCCGCCCTTTTAAGGTAAAGAGGGGTTGCACCCCTCTTAGAAACACCCTGCTTACGTTGGTTGGGTGGTTGTCAATGGGTGTAAAAATGATTGATGGCAGCAGTGTCTACGAAGGTGAGAGAATTAGGCCTTAGTTTTTGATTTAGAAGAGTTGAATTGGACTAAGGCATCCCAATTTATTGCACCATTAATTACAAATTTATCGCTGAACTCGGACGTAAATTTATTCACTATTTGAGCATATTCTTTGTAAAACTCTGAGTTTTTTTCTTTGGCCGTATGCCCAAGAGGCTCGATTATCTTTAAGTATAAATCGGGGTTGCCAGAAATGAACTCCCAGAACGCTTGCCCACAATATTTAAAATAATCACCTTTGTCGGGTTTTCTATTCCGTCCATAACAACAGCCGTTAACAGCGACTATATGTAATTTAGAATTGCTAGTTCGAAGTGTCTGCTGCGCTTTTCGGAAATCATCTTTCATCTTTCTAATCTGACTGCTGTTACCCCAGTTTGGCCCTGACTTAATCGCTATGATGAATCGGGTCCCGTCCTTATCAAATTCTAAATCTACACCTTGCGTAGACGATTTCCAACCACCGTATACTTTGCTATTTATGAAAATGGCTAATCCTTCAAGGAAGTCTCCAAAAATAGTTTCCTCCTGTGAGGATAAGTAGGCGTCAAGCAGGATTCTAACTAGGTCTTGAGCAAGTAGAACGTTTTTAGCTTTGAATAGGTACGGGTTTTTCCTGCGTAGAATCGTATTAAGTTTTAATGTCTTTATACGTTCCAGCCTAGCTTCATGAAAGCTACTGATATTCTCCTTTACGTATTCGCTAACCTCTGTTATTTCAATAGAGCCCATAGGTCCGTTTTCCTGGATTTACCGTTATTTTTTGTCTCCCAGATTTCAATCGCCTCTTGCGCTAATTGATAATAGCTATCCATGGTTTCTATTCCAATGTAACGCCTCTTTAGATTCAAACAAGCTATTGCGGTTGTTCCTGAGCCTACAAATGGGTCAAGCACTACGTCATCTTCTTTGGTAAAGAGTTTTATAAACCAAGTGGGTAGGGATATGGGGAAAGAAGCACTATGGCCACGGTTGGCGCACTCTGTAGGAAGATGTAACACATTGGTAGGGTAAACATACTTTTTCCCAAGCCAATTTGAGATATTTTTGCCAAAGCCACTGCCAACTTTGGATTCGTCTCTTATTAGATCTGTTGCGCTAAGCTTAGACAGTCTTTTTTTACTCCAATCGCCTATTGAAACCATGACGGCTTTTTGATACATATTGAATTTTTTCTGCTTGTTGAATTGCAAGCATCTTTCCCACGCATCTCTGAAACGGTTAGGCCATTTCCCGGGATAGCAGTTTTTCTTATGCCAGATATACTCTTCCGTCCAGAGCCAACCTTGTTTCTTCATTTCAAGTATTAACTCAAGCACATAGGTCTGGCGTTCGCCTTTTTCTGCCCTTTCTTTAATGTTTAGGATAAAAGTGCCGTCATTTTTTAGAACACGTTGTAGCTCTAGAGATATTGGTAAAAACCAGTTTACATATTTCCCGATCGGAATTCCTTTGTACGTTTTTTTTCGATTGTCCGCGTAGGGTGGTGATGTGAATATTAGGTCAATACAGGAGTCAGGAAGCTTCTTTAATTCTTCGAGAGAGTCACCTTTTAAAATGCTATCTAATTCAAACATTGTCGACAATACCTAATTAATAATCAAGCGGTTTATATTAGTTTACTAAATAATTAGTTTTTTGAAAATAGGCTGTTACTCACCTCCCCCTCCCCAATCTTTTGAGAATCGCATCCATATAAACCTTAGCTATATTCTTGCCGTGCTTGGCCATTCGTTCGCGCTTTTTCTGGAGCTTCTTTTCCCGGCGCTCCTGGCGGGTCTCCGCCTCGTTGTCGGTCACTTCTTTATCTCCACCGGCTCGAACTCTTTCCGCAGCTCGATGATGCGGTCGCGGATTAGGGCCGCCTTCTCGAACTCCAGGTTGCGGGCAGCGGTCTTCATCTGGCCTTCCAGCTCTTTGACCAGCCGGGCGATGTCCTCCCTGGTGAGGGGGGCGGAGGCGTCATAGACGGCGTGGACGTCGGCGGCCACCTTGACCCGCGCGGTGATGTCCTTGATGGCCTTCCTGATGCCCTGGGGGGTAATGCCATGCTCCTTATTATAGGCCTCCTGTATCCGGCGGCGGCGCCTGGTCTCGTCGATGGCGGCCTGCATTGAGCCGGTGACGGTATCGGCGTACATGATGACGTGGCCGTCAATATGGCGGGCGGCGCGGCCCATAGTCTGGATTAAAGCCCCTGAAGACCTGAGGTAGCCCTCCTTATCGGCGTCGAGGATGGCCACCAGGCTGACCTCGGGCAGGTCGAGCCCCTCCCGCAGCAGGTTGATGCCCACCACCACGTCGTAGACGCCGAGGCGGAGGTCGCGCAGTATCTCCACCCTCTCTAGGGTGTCAATCTAGGAGTGGAGGTAGTGGGTCTTGATGCCCATCTCGATTAAATAGTCAGCCAGCTCCTCGGCCATGCGCTTGGTCAGGGTGGTCACCAGGCAGCGCTCTCTTTTGTCCACCCTGGCCTTAATCTGGTCGAGGAGGTCGTCAATCTGACCTTTGGTCGGTTTGATTTCGATGGTCGGCTCCAGCAGTCCGGTGGGGCGGACTAACTGCTCCACCACCTGCTGGCTGTGATTGAGTTCGTACTCTGCCGGGGTGGCCGAGGTATAGATGACCTGGTTGAGGCGTTGCTGGAACTCGGTGAAGTTGAGGGGGCGGTTGTCCAGCGCCGAGGGCAGGCGGAAGCCATACTCCACCAGGGTTTCCTTGCGGGAGCGGTCGCCGTTAAACATTCCGCGAATCTGGGGGATGGTCATATGCGACTCGTCGATGAAGAGGAGGAAGTCCTCCGGGAAGTAGTCGAGCAGGGTGGAGGGGGGGCTGCCGGCGGGCCTCTGGGAGAGGTGGCGTGAGTAGTTCTCCACGGCGTGGCAGTAGCCCGCCTCACCGAGCATCTCGATGTCGTAGTTGGTGCGGGCCTCAAGCCGGGCCGCCTCTAATAGCTTGCCCTCGGCTTTTAGCTCGGCCAGGCGCTCGACTAGTTCCTGCTTGATGCTCTCGATGGCTGTCATCAGCTTATTGTATGAGGTGACGAAGTGCTTGGCCGGGTAGATATCCACCGACTCCAGCTCGCCTAATAGCTCGCCGGTGAGGGGGTCTATCTCCATGATGCGCTCGATTTCATCGCCGAAGAACTCAATCCTCAGCGCCAGCTCCTCGTAGGAGGGCTGTATCTCCAGGGTATCGCCGCGCACCCGGAAGCGGCTCCGGGTGAAGTCGATGTCGTTGCGCTGGTACTGCATGTCCACCAGCTGCCTGAGAACCTTCTGCCGGCGGTAGCCCTCCCCCTTTTTGAGGCTCAGGACGAAGCCGAGGTACTCCTCCGGCTCGCCCAGGCCGTAGATGCAGGATACCGAGGCCACGATGACCACATCCCGCCGCGAAAGGAGGGAGCGGGTGGCGGCGTGGCGCAGCTTGTCAATCTCCTGGTTGATGTCTATCTCCTTCTCAATGAAGGTATCGGTGCGGGGGATATAGGCCTCCGGCTGGTAGTAGTCGTAGTAGCTGACGAAGTACTCCACAGCGTTGTCGGGGAAGAACTCCTTGAACTCGGTGGAAAGCTGGGCGGCCAGCGTCTTGTTGTGGCAGATGACCAGCGTCGGCCGCTGCACCCGGGCGATGACGTTGGCCATGGTGAAGGTCTTGCCGCTGCCGGTTACGCCGAGCAGGGTCTGGTGCTTGAAGCCCTTGTCCAGGCCCTCCACCAGCCTGTCCACCGCCTGGGGCTGGTCGCCGGTCATCTTAAAGTCGGAGACTATCTCGAACTGGGGCATACTACTAGTATAGCCTCTGGGGACACCGGATACAACGCGCTATTGACAAGGGGCAACTTATTTAATAGACTGGAAATACTGTAGTAGTTAAAGGAGGATATTATGCCAGACAGTGTGTACAAGATAATTACGGTGGTGGGCACCAGCCCCAAGTCCTGGGAGGATGCGGCCACGACAGCGGTGGAGACAGCGGCCAAGACGCTGCGCGACCTGCGCATCGCCGAGGTTGAGGAGCTGGATATGCAGATTGATAAGGGGAAGGTCATCAACTACCGGGCCAGGGTTAAGGTATCCTTTAAGTACGAGGGCTAGGTAATAGGCTCAAGCCCCGGTACAAACTTAATATTAGAGAACATATGGGGAGGGGCAGTGCCCCTCCCCGATTTTTTATGGGGGTGTTTAAGAGGGGGCAAAGCCCCCTCTTTTCCTTAAAGGGTGGCGGGTGGGAATAGATTACGGCTCAACCCTATGGCCCAGAGTGAACACATTAAGAGGCCCATTCGGGTCGAGATAGGCGCTGTATTCTTTTTCGAAGACCTGCATTTCGGGCGATTGATGGTCTTTAGCAAACGCCTCCATATCTTTGACCTCGCATACGGCCAGAAACTGATATGGCGGCTCCGAGGGCGGGTTCTTGGCACCGACTATCGAAGGCGCCAGTACCTTATCAATCCGATAGCTCTCATACGAGTCTATGTAGGGCTTTGACCGTAAGAAATTAATCTTCTTCTTCTTTAGATACTGCTCGTAAGCGTCGGCAGCTTTTAAATCCTTGGCATTATATACCACAAGTATAGTTGGCATCTTTACTCCTTTCTTTATTCCGGCAGATTATTCGGGATTTCCCCTAAAAACACTATACCGTATCCATCTCCATCAAATCAAACCCGCTTTTTGGGGAGGGGGAAGCCCAGCCAGGAGGCTTTACTATCTTAAAAAGCGTGAGACCCCCCATTTGTGGCGGGGGGTCTTACATAGTAGCCCTGTTTGGGACTTACTAACGCAATTAAATACTAACACTTTAGTTTCAATGAAGTCAAGAAAAGGTGGGTGGAAGCCCCACAAGGGGCTACCTTAAAGGGTCGGTGGGCGGGAATAGATTTATGAGGGGGGGGGAGAGGAAATAGACATAAAGTGCTTGACAAGAAAAGAAAATGGGTTTATAATTTTAGCAATCGTGAAGCATAAAATACAATACAGTGGACAATCAAATAGCGAGATCTAGGCATTATTGTAGCTTGTATGAAGATGGTAATGGTACAAGTAGTGGTTGTCGAGCGACTATATTATTAGGCTAATAGATTATATTAAGCGAAAAAGAGATAGATATTTAACAATCGCGGGAGCTAATTTAGATAATAAAGCAAAATCACATAAAAAGGAGATAGCAATGAACGATGAATTAGAAAAACTATTAGTTAGTGGGAAAGAAATCGATAAAAAATTGGTAGCTGAAATACTATCGCCATATCTTAGAATTGACAAAGACACTTGTGATATTAGGCCGTTAAGCAAATGGGGTGATGTAAGAGTATCTCCAAAGATACTTTTGTACCTTTTGGCACGAAAAGCTATGGTGGCTTTAGGTTTAGAGTTACCTGATGAGAGTGCTTCGGCTACTGAAATAATGCATAATACAGGGATGAAAAAAGGTACGGTAAATCCTGCTTTGAGAGTCTTGTTCGAAGATAGAGTTGTAGAGCAAACCAAGGAACGCAGATACTATATTCCGAACCATGCGATAGAAAGAGTAAAAACAATGCTTACCGAGAATAAATAAGCACCGAAAGGGGGGAAAATGTCTGGAGAGGATATTAGTAAAGTAGTAAAAATACTGGAAGACCACGAGCGAAGAATAACTGCATTAGAGGGAATGCCTGTAAAACCGAAAAGTGAAGACAAGAAATTGTCAATAAAAGAATTTTTGCTTATGAAGAAACCAAAAGGTTTTGCTAAGACTGTTCTAGCTGTAGGTTACTACCTTGAAAAATATGAAGGCTTTACTTGTTTTAACATTAGAGATCTGGAGGACGGGTTTAGGGCCGCTAAAGAGCCTCTTCCCAAGAATATAAATGATACTGTTAACGGTAATATATCTCAGGGTTATATTATGGAGGCCAAAGGGAAAAAGGATAACATAACTGCTTGGGTTTTGACTAGTACAGGTGAGGATTATGTAGAGGGTGATTTTAAATTAATAAAGAAGTGAATCTATGCAAGCAGACATCGTAAAAAAATTCAGAAACGTTGAAACAAGCGATTTTCCAGATTTCTCAAAATGTTCTAGGCCTCTGGACATGGCCTTATGGGTTTTATGGGTGTCAAAGGATAAGGTTGGGGAAAGCAGATTAACTGGAGAGGAAATAGCATCAATAATTGTGGGGGTGCAGGAAATTAGCGCTACTACAAAATCAATCATAAGTGCTCTTAAAAGAGCGGCAGACAAAGTACATCGCTATTATGAAAACGATGAAACATACTATGAGATAATGAAACCCGGCAAAGAGTATGTATTGTCTTTGAGCAGAGAGGATTTAGTTAGCGCATTTTATTGTGAACCGGATAGCGAATTCACCGCTAAGAAGTTCTTAAAAAATCAAATATTTAATAGCTTGACAGGAGACTTAAAGATAGTCGATCCATATTGTGGCGAGAAAACGCTGGATGTTCTTGATAGCATTAAGGATAAGCAGGTTAAATTTCTAACTAGGTTAGAGAATCTTGGAGATAGGGGTAGAAATAGATTTGCACGTGAGCTTCGGGTTTTTAAGTCAGAGAATCCACATGTGGAGTTTAGGAATTATCCAAACACTGACATACATGATAGATATATAATCTCGCCCAGTTATTTGGTCATTCTAGGGCACAGTATAAAAGATTGGGGTAGTAAAGAATCATTTGCTGTAGTCTTGAATGAAGCTAGTAGTAAAAACATATATGAGGCGTTAGTTGAGAACTTTAATAGAAGGTGGAATCAGTCAGGAGAACTTTGATTAACACTACCCCTCACATCTCCATCAAATCAAACCCGCTTTTCTTATCGGGCAGGCGGGCGGCTTTAGCCCCCAGAATCTCGTAGATTATAGCCTCCCCGACCAGCCAGGTGGTGACGCCGGGGCGCAGGCAGCCGGTGAGGGCTTTAGCCGAGCGGCCCAGCGAGGCGTGGATGTGGAGGGTGGGCTTACCATTCTTATCCGGGGCGATGATACCAACGCCGACCACCTCGTGGGCGCCGTCAACGGGGATAAGGACGGGTTCGGGGGGCATTTCTGCTGAATCTCTGGGGCCGGCAACGATTTGGCCGCCGCCGATGCCGCCCACCAGCACCACCTGCCCTACCGATATGCCCTTTTCGGCGGCAAAGCCCTCGATGCAGTCGGGGACGACATCGCCGTCCTCAAGGCGCAGGATGAAGACACGACCGATGTGCCCCTCACTGGCCTTCATCGCTCTCTCCAGCGGTATCTATCTCCTCGGCGATGCCGATGCGCTGCACCGAAAGCGGCACGTAGTTGACCAGCTTGCACTCGATAAGGTCCTTAAGCTCCTTCTCCGCCGGCGAAAGGCTGGCCCGGCCCGTCTTGACCTCGATGAAATCAACCCCCTCCCCGTACTTGATGCCGACAAAGTCAACCGGCTCGCCCAGGTAGAAAAGCCGGTCGTACTTGGTCAGCTCGAAGGTGGCCAAAAGCTCGTTGAGCTTGCCCGTCCGCTGGCCCAGGCTGCGGGTTATCGACTCCAGAACGTCGTGGGGCAGGCCGGCCAGGGCGTCCTGAATCTCCTTGACCGAGGCCGCCGAGGCCAGAGCGAACCTGAGCTTGGCCTCAAGCTCGTCTATGGCCGGGACTTGCACCTTCCTGGGGCGGAAGATGAGCACCAGGACTGCCGCCAGCAGGATGAAAATAATAACGTAGAGAGCAATTTCCATAGGAGACTCCTTTAATTTGGTGGTAAAATACCGCCTTGCCTTTAGATTTCCTCGAAGGCGATTTTCAGCTTTACCTCGCTCGGCGTGGCCTCGGCTACACTCTCGGGGGAAACAAAAAGGTCTAACTCACTCAACTCGGTGGAGACCTGAAATTTACTGATTTCACCCGTCCAGGAGTCCCGTATTACCTTGTTGACGGTACCCAGCACCTTGCCGTTCTTGTCCTTTACCTCAGCTCCGTACTCTATCTCCATCTGGCACCCCCTCTATTCAAAGGCTCTATATAATCAATAACGCGGCGCGGCCTGCTTACTTGGCGGCAAAGTAGCCCAGCGCCAGCTTGATTTTTTCCTCTAGGGTCAGTTTCTGGTCGGGGGGGAGGGTGGCCACGGCGTGGCTGGCCTCTCTTACCGAGTAGCCCAGAGAGGTGAGGGCGGCCAGTACCTCGGCGTTCTCCTCGGCGAACTCTGGGGGCGGGGCGGCAAGCCAGCCGGCGGCAATCTTCTCTTTAAGCTCTAAAATAATGCGATTGGCCGTCTTCTTGCCGACGCCGGGAACCTCGGAAAGCAGGTCGGTGTTGCCGCTGGCGATGGCCATGGCCAGTTTCTCGACGCTCATCGCCGAGAGCATGGCCAGTGCCAGCTTGGGGCCCAAGCCCGAGACGCCGATAAGGGTCTGGAAAAGCCCCAGCTCTTCCGGGGTGGCGAAGCCGTAGAGGGTGACGTTGTCCTCCCTGAGGTGGAGGTGGGTATGCAGTTCGACCTCGTCTCCGATAGCCCCCAGGACGCTCAGGGTGGAGGTGGGCATATGGACTCTAAAGCCGATGCCACCCACGTCGATGACGGCCCAGTCGCCGCCCAGCGCCTGCATGGTTCCCTTGAGAAAGGCTATCACTTCTGGCCTCCCTGGGCCAGCAGGCTGTCTATACGGGTTTCGTGGAGGTGGCAGAGGGCCACGGCCAAAGCATCGGCGGCATCGGCGGGCTGGGGGACTTCGGCCAGGTTTAGCTGGAGCCTGACCATCTCCTGCACCTGCTCCTTGGTGCTGGCCCCGTAGTTGGTCACTCTCTGCTTGACCTGGGCCGGGGTGTACTCATAGGCCGGGATGCCCCGCTCGGCGGAGGCCAGGATGGCGATGGCCTGAGCGCGGCCCACCGCCAGCGCCGACCTGACGTTCTTGGCCATAAAGGGCTGCTCTATGGCCGCGGCATCGGGCCGGTAGCGGGCGATTATCTCCAGGAGGCGATTGTAGATAAAGCTCAGGCGCTCCCCTATCGGGGAGCGCTCCTTGGTGACCAAAGCACCGCTGTCAAGCAGGGTTATCCTGTCGTCCCCGGCCTCGATGACGCCGTAGCCCATGATTACCGTTCCCGGGTCGATACCTAAAATCCTCATCGGGCCGGACTCATGCCTGGTATTTCTCCAGGATAGCGTCGGAGAAATCAACGTTGCTGGAGACGTGCTGGACCTCGTCCAGCTCCTCCAGCCTGTCCAGCAGCTTCAGTGTCTGCAGGGCGGCCTTTTCCTCCATCTCGACGGTGCTCTTGGGTATCATGGACAGCTCCGCCGAGGCGATGGCTATATTCTTCGCCTCCAGAGCCTCCCTGACCTTCTCCAGCTCGGTGGGCTTGGTATAAATATCGATATAGTCCTTCTCTATCCTGACGTCCTCGGCACCGGCATCAATGGCCTGCAGGGCCAGCTCCTCAGCATCCTGACTGTTGGTCTCCACCGTAATCACCCCCTTGGAGTCGAAAAGCCAGGCGACACAGCCGGCCTCACCCAGGTTGCCACCGTTGCGGTAAAAGATATTCCTCACATCCTGCAGGGTCCGGTTGCGGTTGTCACTCACCGCCTTTACCAGGATAGCCGCCCCGCTGGGGCCGTAGCCCTCTAACGTCATCTCCACCAGGCTGGCGCCCTCGGCATGGCCGCTGCCCCGCTTGATGGCCCGTTCTATGTTGTCCAGGGGCATGTTGTTATCGCGGGCTTTCTGTATAACCAGCCGGAGGCGGAAGTTGCCCTCGGGGTTATCGCCACCCTCCCGCACCGCCACGATAATCTCGCGGGCGAGCTTGGTGAAAATCTGCCCCCGCCGGGCGTCAGCCACCCCCTTCTGCCGTTTAATCGTTGACCACTTGGAATGTCCTGACATATATTTGCCTCTGGCTAAATTCTAGCATTTTAGTTGTCTAGGGTAAAGAGGGAGGCATTAAAACAAATTACCACCCTACTTTGGTAATGGTTATAAAGAGTTCGAGGGTTTGACACTGGAGAAGTGCAGTTGTAGACTTTAAGCCAGGAGGAAAAATGGATTCTTTGAGCCAAACCGACCCCGAAATCAGCCGGGCAATGGCACTGGAGTCAAAACGGCAGCGGGAAACAATAAACCTTATCGCCTCGGAGAACTATGCCAGCCGGGCGGTGCTTGAGGCCGAAGGCTCATTCTTAACCAACAAATACGCCGAGGGCTATCCCGGCCAGCGCTACTACGGCGGTTGTGAGAACGTGGATATCGTAGAAGAGCTGGCCACTCAGCGGGCCAGGGAGCTTTTCAAGGCCGGGCACGCCAATGTCCAGCCCCACAGCGGGGCCCAGGCCAACATGGCCTCGTACTATGCCCTGCTGGAATACGGAGACACCGTTATGGGCATGAGCCTGGCCCACGGCGGCCACCTGACCCACGGAGATAAGGTGAGCTTCTCCGGAAAGTCCTATAATTTCATCCACTACGGGGTCAACCGGGAGACGGAAAGGCTGGACTACCCGGAGATAGAGCGGCTGGCCAAAGAGCATAAGCCCAAACTGATTGTGGCCGGCGCCAGCGCCTACCCCAGGACTATTGATTTTGAGCGCCTCCGGGGCATCGCCGACCTGGTCGGGGCCAAACTGCTGGTCGATATGGCCCACATCGCCGGCATGGTGGCGGTGGGCCTGCACCCCACCCCCATCCCCTACGCCGAGGTGGTCACCTCAACCACCCACAAGACGCTGCGGGGGCCGCGCAGCGGCTTTATCCTCTGCCGAAAAGAGCTGGCCCCGGCCATAGATGATGCCGTCTTCCCCAGGATGCAGGGCGGCCCGATGATGCACACCATCGCCGCCAAGGCAGTCTGCTTCCAGGAGGCGATGCAGCCCGGCTTTACCGACTACCAGCGGGCGGTGCTGGACAACGCCCAAGCTCTGGCCAGCGGGCTCCAGCAGAACGGCCTGCGCCTGATTTCAGGCGGCACCGATAATCACCTGGTCCTGGTCGACCTCACCGAGACCGGTATCACCGGCCGGCAGGCCGAGCAGGCCCTGGGCGCCGCCGGCATCGTGGCCAACCGCAACTCCATTCCCTTCGACAAGCAGCCGCCCAGAATCACCGGCGGCATCAGGCTGGGTACCCCGGCGGTGACCACCAGGGGCTTCGGCAGAGAAGAAATAAAGCAAATCGCCGCCTGGATAATAAAAATCATTACCAATATTGACAGTCCTAAGATTCAAAAGGAGGTGAGAGAAGAGGTCAGCCAGATGTGCTCCCGCTTTCCGGCGCCGGGCATTGACGACTGATATAAAGCACCAATAATGCTATAATAAGATGACTACGCAAAGAGAGGTAAGAGCCTATGGATGAGCTGAAGGTGTTCACCGGTAACGCCCACCCCCTGCTGGCCCAGCAGGTAGCCGAGTACCTGGACATACCGCTGGGCAGGTGCGAGGTCTTTGAGTTCAGCAACGAGAATATCTTTGTCCGCATACTGGAGAACGTGCGCCAGAGGGACACCTTCGTCATCCAGCCCCTGTGCTCGCCGGTAAACCGGAGCCTGGTCGAGCTGCTGATTATGCTCGACGCCCTGAAAAGGGCCTCGGCGGGGCGCATCACCGCCGTCATCCCCTACTACGGTTACGGCCGCACCGACAAGAAAGACCAGCCCCGGGTGCCGATAACCGCTAGGCTTGTTGCCGACCTGCTCACCGTGGCCGGCGCCAACCGTATGCTGACGGTGGACCTTCACGCCGCCCAGATTCAGGGCTTCTTTAACATACCGGTTGACGAGCTGACAGCTGAGTTCCTGCTCAGCGACTATTTTAAAAAAAGAAAATTTGATAACCTGGTGGTGGTAGCCACCGATATCGGCATTAGCAAGCGGGCGCGGGATGTAGCCGCCAGGCTCAACGCCCCGCTGGCCATCGTGGAAAAGAGGCGGCTGGGCAACGACGACCGGGCGGAGACACTGAATGTCATCGGCGAGGTGGAGGGCAGGGTGGCGCTTACCGTGGACGACGAGATAGATACCGCCGGCTCACTGGTGGGCGTTATCTCGGCGCTGGAGAAGCGCGGGGCCAAGCAGGCCTACGCCTGCTGCACCCACCCCATATTCTCCGGTAAGGCCATCCAGAGGATAGCCTCCTGCCCGGTCAAAGAGGTGGTGGTTACCGACACCGTTCCCGTCTCCGGTGACAAGAAACTGGACAAGATTACCGTTTTACCCATAGCCCCCCTGCTGGGCGAAGCCATCCACCGCATCCACACCGGACTGTCCATAGGGGCTATGTTCGAACAGGGGTGAACGATGTTTAAGTGGTTGGGCGGACTGGTTGACTCCAACGAGAAGGAGCTCAAGCGGCTACAGCCTCTGATAGACAATATAAACCAGCTCGAGCCTGAATTTACCAAGCTTTCTGACGGCGAGCTTGGCGCCAAGACCGCCGAGTTCAAGGAGCGCCTGGCCAGCGGCAGCTCACTGGACGATATTTTGCCCGAAGCCTTTGCCGCTGTCCGCGAGGCGGCCAAGCGTACTATCGGCCTGCGCCACTTTGACGTCCAGCTCATGGGGGGTATCGTCCTGCACCAGGGCAAAATCGCCGAGATGAGGACCGGCGAGGGCAAGACCCTGGTGGCCACCCTTCCCCTCTACTTGAACGCCCTTACCGGTAAAGGGGTACACCTGGTCACCGTCAACGACTACCTGGCCCGGCGAGACCCCTACTGGATGGGGCCGGCCTATCACCTGCTGAATTTAAGCGTGGCCAGCATCTACCCCATGCAGTCCCCCGACGAGCGTACCCCCGCCCTCATCTACGACCCCGATTTTGACTCCGGGGACGGCCACTGGCCCCACTTCCGCCCCATCCCCCGTAAAGAGGCATATAACGCCGATATCACCTACGGCACCAGTGCCGAGTTCGGCTTTGACTACCTGCGGGACAACATGGTCACCGACCTCTCCCAGTGCGTCCAGCGCTCACTAAACTACGCCATCGCCGACGAGGTGGACTACCTGCTCATTGATGAGGCCCGCACCCCCCTCATTATCAGCGCCCCCGATGTCGAGGCGGGACAGCGCTACCAGCTTTTCGCCCGCCTCATCCCCAGCCTGAAGAAAGAAATAGACTATACCGTTGACGAGAAGACGCGCACCGTCAACCTGAATGATACCGGCATGACCAATATGGAAAGGATGCTGAAACGGGAAGGCCAGCTGAAGGCGCCCGACCTCTACGACCCGGCCAATGCCGACCTGCACCGCTACCTGCAAAACGCCTTAAGCGCCAGGGAGATATACCACCGTGACCGGGAATATGTGGTCAAGGACGGGCAGGTCATCATCGTTGACGAGTTCACCGGCCGGCTGATGCACGGGCGGCGCTACTCGGAAGGCCTGCACCAGGCCATCGAGGCCAAGGAGCGGGTCAAGGTGCAGCAGGAGAGCCGCACCTACGCCACCATCACCATCCAGAACTACTTCCGCATGTATGAAAAGCTGGCGGGCATGACCGGCACCGCCCTCACCGAGGCCGAGGAGTTCCACAAGATATATAAGCTGGAGGTGGTGGTTATCCCCACCCATAAGCCGATGGTGCGCCAGGACTTCCCCGACCAGATCTTCAAGGACGAAAAGTCCAAGTTCAAGGCAGTGGTGCGCGAGATTGAGCGGATGCACCAAGAGGGCCGTCCGGTGCTGGTGGGCACGGTATCTATCGAGAACTCGGAGTATCTAAGCGACCTGCTCAAGAGGAAGGGCATCCCTCACCATGTGCTCAACGCCAAGCAGCACGAAAGAGAGGCCTATGTCGTCACCCAGGCGGGGAGACCGGGAGCGGTAACCGTGGCCACCAACATGGCTGGGCGCGGCGTTGACATCATACTGGGAGGAAACCCCGGGAACGGGGAGGCCAAGGACTGGCAGAAGGAGCACCAGAAGGTGGTTGAAATGGGCGGGCTGCACATTATCGGCACCGACCGCCACGAGGCCAGGCGGATTGACAACCAGCTGCGGGGCCGGGCCGGCCGGCAGGGCGACCCGGGCAGCTCCCGCTTCTATGTCTCTTTAGAAGACGAAATCGTCCGCCGCTTCGGCGGCGACCGCATCAAGAGCTTTATGGAGTGGGCGGGCATGGACGAGGACACCCCTATCGAGAACGCCCTGGTGAATAAATCAATAGAAGGCGCCCAGGTCAGGGTGGAGGGCTATAACTTTGACATCCGCAAGCACCTGGTGGAGTACGACGACGTGGTCAACCGGCACCGGGAGCTCATCTACGGCGAGCGCCGCAAGATAATCGCCGGCGCCGACCTCAAATCAAATATCCTCTCCATGGTCAGCGACGAGATTAGGAACATCGTGGCCACCCACACCGCCAACGAACACGGCGAGGGCTGGGATATAGAAGGCCTGCTCAGCGAAATATCGACCATCTTCCCCCTCCCCCCCACCTTCAACGCCGAGGCCGTCTCGCAGATGCAGCCCGCCCAGATTGAGGAAAAGCTGGTCGAGCTGGCCCACCTGCTCTACGAGGACAAGGAGAAGGAGCTCGGCCCGGAGAACATGAGGGCGGTGGAGAGGCTGCTGATGCTGCGCATCATCGACACCCTCTGGATAGAGCACCTGACCATGATGGAGCATATGCGCCAGGGGATAGGCCTGCAGGCGGCCGGGCAGCGCGACCCGCTGGTCGCCTACAAGCGGGAGGGGCACAACCTCTTCCAGAACCTGCTGTCCACCATCCAGCACGACGTGGTCCACTCCATTTACCGGGTGAGCCTCGTCAAGCGGGAAGCCACCCAGAAAGCCCCCGTCCCGGTCCAGGCCGGTGGCAACGGCCAGAAGCAGAAGCAAAAGGTCGGCGGCAAAAAGGTAGGCCGCAACGACCCCTGCCCCTGCGGCTCAGGCAAGAAATACAAACACTGCTGTGGAAGGTAAAGCAATGTGGAAGCGAAGGCTGGTTGAAGACGTAACCTTTGGTCTTGCCCAGGAGGTCTCCCTCCGGCAGCGCTACCAGCAAGACGGCTTTGGGCTGGAAAGCGCCTTTGGCAACGAACGACAGGCCAGGGCCCGGATAGAAGAGCTCAAGCGGAAATTCGGCCTGGGTGAGGCCCACATCCGCCTGGTGCAGAACCTGGCCAAGGTAGGCCCCAAGGAGCGGACAACCTGGCAGGTCTATGCCAAGGCCGGCCTGGGGGTAAGCGTCTTTTTACCGGGTGGCTAAAGGCAGACCCCATGAACAACCAACAAGTCGCCGCCGTATTTGAGGATATTGCCCAGCGGCTGGAGCTCAAAAAGGACAACATCTTCAAGATACGGGCCTACCGCAGGGCCGCCCGCTCCATCGAGGAGCTCTCGGTGGAGGTGGAGCAGCTGGCTGAAGAGGATAAGCTCAAAGAAGTCCCCGGGGTGGGAGAGGCTATCGCCAAGAAGATTACCGAGCTGGTAACCACCGGCAAACTGGAATACTACGAAAGGCTGAAGGCCGAGTCCCAGCAGCACCCTTCCCCCCAAGAGTAAAGCAAAATGACCAAGGTACCCGTTCAATCAGCCCAAGCCGCATCAAGCGACAGCGCCGCGGCCATAGGGCACCTGGAACAAGCGATTCTCGGCGGCCGGCACTGGTATATCGCCCTGCTCGAGGCTATCGGGCGGTGGACTCAAAACGAGGAGACCATTAACGGCCGCCGCTACCGGTACCTCATTGACGGCCAGGCCTTCGACTGGCTGCTGCTGGCAGAGCGGCTCTGTCAGGCGGTGGATGACCTCATACCCGAGACAGAAAAAATGGCCCTCCTCTTCCACGGCCAGCCGCCAATTAAACTGAGCAAAAGTAAATTCAAGCAACTCATCGGCAGCACCAAATACCGCCAGTACCTCAACTATTTCTACGGCATCACCGTGGAGGAAGCCCTGTTTTTAGCGGTGCAGGACGAGGTTCGCAAGGAAAAGCGCACCCTGGGCTATAACAAAGAGCACAATCTCACCGACGAGGTCTACCAGCGGATATACGGGGCGGCCAGGGCCGCCCTGCTCAACCGCTTCCGGCAGGAGAAGGTCTACCCGCGGCTCCGGTCTATAAGCCTGACCGAGCTCAAGGAGTTCAGCTACTGGCTGTTCCACTACCGGCTAAAACACTGTGACAAGGCCAGGATTGCCAGCGACACCAAGAAGGCACTGGAGCGGCTGGGGGCTAACGGTTTTTCCCGGGGGCCGGCAGCTACTGAACTCGAACTCTAGCCGAGTCTATCCAGACTTTGCTTCAGCCTATCCAGCCTGTCTTTTCTCTCCGCCAATTTATCCCGCTCTTTAGCCACCACCACCGGCGGGGCCTTGGTCAGAAAGGCCTTGTCTTTAAGCCTGGCTTCAAGGCGGGCCACCTCGGCTCCGGCCTGGGCTATCTCCTGCTCCAGCCGCTTACGCTCCGCCCCAAGGTCAACCATGCTCTCCATTGGTATGATGACCTCGGAGCTTTTCAGCACCAGAGCCAGGACGTTCTCAGTCGGCGCCTCCTCCCGTCTCTTAAGGAAGCTGACCGGCCTGGCCCTGGCCAGCGTCTCGATTACCGGGGAGTAGGCGGCAATGGCTGGGGTAAGCTCACCGGCAAAGACCAGCGCCTCGACCCACCTGTTGCTCTCCACCTTGTGCTCGGCGCGGGCGTTGCGGACGGCGTGTATTATCTCTATTATTGACGCCATCACCCGCTCCGCCTCCGGGTCAACCGCCTTTTCATCGGCCCCGGGGTAGGCGGCTATCATTATGGAATCGGTTTTAGCCCAGCCGGCGGGCAGGCGTTTTTTGAGGTTCTGCCACAGCTCCTCGGTGACGAAGGGCATAAATGGGTGCAAAAGCCGCAGCGAGCTTTCTAGAACCTTAACCAGCACCGGCAGCGGTGAGCTATCGCCAGCAGAGAGGCGAATCTTGGCGAACTCGATATACCAGTCGCAGAACTCGCCCCAGAGGAAATCGTGTAGCTGCCGCTGGGCCTCGCCGAACTGGAAGTTAGCCATCAGTCTGGTCACCGTGTCTATGGTGCCGCTCAACCGGCTCAGAATCCAGCGGTCTTCCAGGGCAAGCTTGTCCCGCTTAAGCTCGATGTCAGCGCCCGGCTTCAGGCTCCTGACCACAAAGCGGGTGGCGTTCCAGAGCTTGTTGGCGAAGTTACGCCCGGCCTCCAGCCGGGAGGGGGTCAGCTTGATATCGTTGCCCGGCGATATATCGTTGGTCAGGGCAAAGCGCAGGGCGTCGGTGCCGTATTTAGCGATGGTGTCCAGGGGGTCAACCACGTTGCCTCTGACCTTGCTCATCTTCTCCCCCTTCTCGTCACGCAGCAGCCCGTGCAGGTAGACGGTGCTGAAGGGGATATCGCCGGTGTCTTCCAGCCCCATCATAATCATCCGGGCCACCCAGAAGAAGAGAATGTCGTAGCCGGTCTCCATCACCGTGGTGGGGTAGAAGTATCCGAGGTCCTCGGTGTCGTCGGGCCAGCCCAGGGTGGAGTGGGTCCACAGCGCCGAGGAGAACCAGGTGTCCAGCACGTCGGGGTCCTGCTCTATATTTGACGAACCGCACTTAGCGCAGGCTTTGGGCTCATCAACGGCCACGGTCACCTGGCCGCAGTCTTTGCAGTACCAGACCGGTATTCTATGCCCCCACCAGAGCTGGCGGCTGATGCACCAGTCGCGGATGTTCTCCATCCAGTTAAGATATACCTTGGTAAATCTTTCCGGAATAATATTTATGCGACCGTTTGTCACCGCCTCGATAGCCGGTTTAGCCAAGGGTTTGGTATTGATAAACCACTGCTGGCTGGCTATCGGCTCGATGACCGTCTGGCAGCGCATGCAGTGCCCTACCGAGTGACCGTAGGGCTCAATCTTGACCAGCAGCCCCTCCTTCTCCAGGTCGTCCAGTATCGCCTGGCGGCACTCAAAGCGGTCGAGCCCGGCGTAGGGGCCGGCGTTCTGGTTCATGGTCACGTCCGGGTTCAGTATATTGATTAAGGGCAGGTCATTACGCTGGGCCACCTCAAAGTCCACCGGGTCGTGGGCGGGGGTAATCTTTACCGCCCCGGTGCCGAACTCGGGGTCAACGGCCTCATCAGCGATAATCGGTATCACTCGCTTGACCGCGGGCAGGATTACCTTTTTGCCCACCATCGCCTTGAAGCGCCTGTCCCTGGGGTTAACGGCCACGGCGGTGTCGCCCAGGATGGTCTCGGGGCGGGTGGTGGCCACGGTTATGAAATCTTCACTATTCTCAAGTGGATAGCGGACATAGTAGAGGTTGCCCTGTATGTCCTGGTGGTCGGTCTCCAGGTCGGAGAGGGCGGTGGCGCAGCGGGGGCACCAGTTGATAATCCGCTCCCCCCGGTATATCAGCCCCTTCCCGTAAAGCCGCACAAAAGCGGTGCGCACCGCCCGGCTCGGCCCCTCATCCAGGGTATAGCGCTCGCGGCTCCAGTCGCAGGAAGCCCCCAGCCTCTGGTGCTGGCGGGCAATCATCTGACGGCGGCTCTCCGCCCACTGCCTGATTCTGGCCTGCGTCTTCTCCCGGCCCAGCCGGTGACGGTCAACCCCCTCTTTAGCCAGCATCTGCTCAACCACTACCTGGGTGGCGATGCCGGCATGGTCAACCCCGGGCAGCCAGAGGGTGGGCTCGCCCCTCATCCGGTGCCACCGAATCATAATGTCCTCTAAAGTAGCCGTCAGGGCGTGCCCGATGTGAAGCTCGCCGGTGACGTTGGGCGGCGGCATGATGATAACAAAGGGTTTCTTCTTGTGGTCTATCTTGGGGGTAAAGTAGCCTTTATCCAGCCAGAACTTATACCACTTCTGCTCAACCCTACCCGGCTCGTAGGCCTTGGGCATCTCATCTCCTGGTGCTTCTGCCATAACTACCTCTTCTAACTACTTAACAACCTCACCCCCTGTATCCCCCTCTCCTTGTTAGGAGAGGGGGAGGAGTTTTAAGAGAGGGGGCAAAGCCCCCTCAAACTCCCCCCGCTTATAATTAGGAGTTTTCGTTCCTATTTTCCCTTTTTCAAATCCTTTAAGATATCCCCTGCCATATCTTCCTTCCACCAATGACCATTCAAGTAGTTTTTCTTACTATATCCCGCTTCCCTCAAAATATCTTTTAGCTCATCCGATAGTTCATCCCAAGATGGCAGATACCACTTTCTCACCAAAGGGGCAACTATAAGCGGTAGTAAAAACCAATACACTAGACCACCAACAATACCAGCAATCCAATGGTACACAAATAAGAAAGATATACCAAGCAAGAATAGAACCAGCCAACCCAGCTGAAAATAATTGCGGTTTGAGTAATAAAACGCAGGGCGATAAAGGGGTGAAGACTTCGCAACGACTGAAGCATATGAATGCCAAAATGAAGCTATAATCAGAATTATTATTCCCGCAATCAAAAAACCCATATGATACTTATGGCGCTTCCCTTTTACTTCTTTCCCATCAGCCCCACCACCCTGTCCAGAATCTTATCGGCCACCTCACGCTTGCTCATCAGGGGCAGGCTTTCGGCTTTGCCCTTCTTATCAATCAGGGTCACTTTATTGGTATCGACGCCGAAGCCGCTCTTCTTATCGGTGATGTCATTGGCCACGATGAGGTCAAGCTTTTTCCGGGCCAGCTTCTTTCTGGCGTTGGCGACTAAATCCTCGCTCTCGGCGGCAAAGCCGACTTTAATAAAATTCCCCTTGACCTCCCCCAGTATGTCCGGCGTCCTCACCAGCTCCAGGGTTAAGTTCGGGCTTTCTTTCTTTATCTTGGACTTGGCCTTTGTTTTGGGCTGGTAATCAGCCACCGCCGCCGCCATAAGCAGGGCGTCAGCTTTAGCCGTCGCCTTATCTACCGCCCGCTTCATCTGGGCGGCGGTATCCACCGGAACAACCGTTATGCCATCAGGCTCAGGCAATGAAGAGGCGGTAATCAGGGTAACTTTAGCCCCCCTATCCCGGGCGGCTTCGGCCAGAGCGTAGCCCATCTTACCCGAAGAGGGATTGCCGATATAGCGCACCGGGTCAATAGGCTCTCGTGTTCCGCCGGCGGTAACCACCAGATTTTTACCGGCCAGGTCGGCCCTGGCGCCCAGCGCCCCCTCGATGGCGGCTATAATTTTATCCAGTTCGGCCAGCCGCCCCTTACCCCTCGCCCCCGAGGCCAGACGGCCGTACTCAGGGTCAACAATGGTAAACCCTCTGGCTTTAAGCCTGGCCAGGTTCTCCTGGGTGGCCGCGTTCTCGAACATATTGACGTTCATGGCCGGGGCTAGAATAACCGGGGCTTTGGTTGCCATCACCACCAGGGTAAGCATATCGTCGCAGATGCCGACGGCCAGCCTGGCTATAGTGGCCGCGCTGGCCGGAGCGATAACCACCAAGTCAGCCGCCGTGGCCAGGGCTACATGCCAGACGCCGTGCTCGGAGGCGGCTTCGAAAGTATCGGTCAGTGCTTTCCTGCCGGTGATGCTGTGAAAAGTGAGCGGGGTGACAAACTTGGTCGCCGAGCCGGTCATAACCACCTCGACCTTGGCCCCGGCCTGGGTCAGCTTGCTGGCCAGTTCGGCGGCTTTATAGGCGGCGACGCTGCCGGTTACACCCAGTATAATGGTCTTATTAGTTAACATTTTCGTCACCTTATTAGCCTTTATTCATCTCGTAGATAAGCCTGAGCCCGATGAGAGTCAGGTCGGGGTTGACCACATCGATTACCCTGGTTTCTTTAGCGATAAGCCCGGCGTAGCCGCCGGTAGCCACCACTTTAGCTTTTACCCCCAGCTCCTTATGGATGCGGGCCAGCATCCCCTCGACCAGCGAGGCGTAGCCGTAGATAATCCCCGACTGTATGGCCGCCACCGTGTTGCTGCCGATGACGTGCTTGGGGTGGAACAGCTCCACGCGGGGCAGCTGGGCCGTACGGGTGAAGAGCGCCTCGGCGGCGGTGGCGATGCCGGTGGCGATAATGCCGCCGATATAGTCCCCCTCTTTGGAGATAATGCCGAAGGTGGTGGCGGTGCCCAGGTCAATGACGATTACCGGCCCGCCGTAGAGGTGATGGGCGGCGGCGGCATCGGCGATGCGGTCGGCACCCACCTCGCGGGGGTTGTCCATACGGATGCGCACCCCGGTCTTGACCCCCGCCCCCACCACCAGCGGCTCGATATTGAAATAGCGCTTAAAAAGCTCCTCGAAGGTTGAAATCAGCGGCGGGACGACGCTGCACAGGGCCACCGCCTTAATATCGGTGGTGTCCAGGCCCTGCTGGCGCAGCAGGTTGAGCAGCAGGGCGGCGTACTCATCGGACATGCGGTGGACGCCCGTAGCCACGTGCCAGGTGGCGCGCAGCTTCTCGCCGTCAAAGACACCCAGGGTGGTACTGGTATTGCCGATATCAACCGCCAGTAACATTCAGCTTTCCTTTAGATTTTTAATAACCAAGGGCAGTTCCGGCAGCAGGTCGGAGGCAATCATGCCGGCATCGCCCAGTCTGTCTTTAACCCTCTCACCGGCCTGGCCGTGGAGATATACACCAGCGGCGGCCGCCTCAAAGAGGGGCAGTCCCTGTGCTGCCAGCCCGGCGATAGCCCCGGTGAGGACATCACCGCTCCCCGCCGAAGCTAGCCCGGGATTGGCTACCGGGCTGATTACCGACCTGCCGTCGGCTGAGGCGATAACGGTGTAGGCCCCCTTAAGGACGACGGTCTTGTGCCATTCCGCCGCCCACTTCTTGGTCACCCCCAGCCGGTCGGCCTGTATCTCGGCGATGGGCATTCCGGTCAGCCGAGCCATCTCTCCGGGGTGGGGGGTGAGGATAGCATCGGCGGCCAGCGGCTGCCACCACTTGGGGGTACTGGCCAGAATATTGAGGGCGTCGGCATCGAGGACTAAAGCCGGCAGCTCTCTCCGTTCTTTGGCCAGCAGTATTGACCGCACCAGCTTTACCGCCGCCGGGCCCTGCCCCAGCCCGCAGCCCAGGAGCAGGACATTGTAACTTTCAAGCTGCTGGGATATCAACCGGCCCGCCTCCGGGGCGACCACGCCGGGACGTGACTCGGGCAGGACGAGATAGGTCACCTCGGTCAGCTTGGCCGCCAGGATGGCCTGTAAAGTAGGGGTCGCCGCCAGCGTTACCAGCCCCGCCCCCACCCTTATCGCCCCGCTGCAGGCCAGGTAGGCGGCGCCGATATAGCTCATCGAGCCGGCCACCACCAGCACCCGGCCGAAGCTGCCTTTATTGGCCTGAAGGGGACGCTCGGGCAGAACCACGCGGACCAGCTCGTCGGTGAGATATTCTGAAGCCGCTCCCTCGGCCAGATTTTCGGGCATACCAATATCAACCACGGTTAGCTTACCCACCCTTTCCGCCCCGGGGAAATTGAACAGGCCCGGCTTGGGGGTGCCCAGGGTTATGGTGTAGTCGGCATATAGTGTCGCCGGGTCAGCCGCCCCGCTGTCGGCGTTAAGCCCCGAGGGCAGGTCTAATGCGATTATACGCTGTTTCGGGCGCTTTTTCTTAGCCTTATTTACCTTGTCCAGAACCGAAAGAATGTTGCCGCTAAAAGGGCGGGTGGTGCCGGTGCCGAAAAGGGCGTCAACAACGGCGTCAGCCGAGGCCAGGAACTCGTTGAACTGACTAAAGCCCTCGTCTCTGGCCGCCTCAACACGAGCAATACCCCGCTCCTGAACCAGCTTCAGGTTGGGGTCATCGGCCGCCCTCCGCCCCAATAAATAGACAGTGACCTCAGCTCCCCAGTCGTGGAGGTGGCAGGCGGCCACCAGCCCGTCGCCGCCGTTGTTACCCGGCCCCACCAGGAACAGGATTTTACGCTTTTCGGCACCGCTTAAGATGCGCTTCACCTCCTCGGCCACCGCCCTACCAGCGTTCTCCATTAGCTTATCAGTGGAAACGCCGGTTTTGGCGCAGGCTTCCTCAAGCTGGCGCACCTGGCTCGCCGTCAGAATCTTCAAATAAACCCCCCTACCTTATCCAGACCGGCTTCCGCTTCTCCAGGAAAGCGGTCAGCCCCTCCACGCTGTTCTCCCCGGCCATGACCAGGGTAGCATCGACGCCGGTTACCTCCAGCGCCTGCCGGAAATCAAGGTCAAAGTTGCGGTACATCGCCTGCCGCGCCTGGGTCAGGGTCAGCCCGCTGTTGGCGGTGAAGCGCCTGATGAACTCGCCAGCCGACTTCTCCAGCTCGGCGGCGGGAACGGCCTTGTTTATCAGCCCGATTCTCTCCGCCTCCTTGGCGTCGATGCTGTCGCCGGAGAGGATAAGCTCAAAGGCCTTGCGCCGCCCCATTATCCGGGGGAAGAGCACCGAGGCCGGCGGCGGATACACCCCCAGCTTGACCTCCGGCTGTCCCAGCTGCGCCTTGTCCGAGGCCACCGCCATATCGCAGCCGGCTACTATCTCGCAGCCGCCGCCCAGGGCTACCCCGTTGACGATGGCGATGGTGGGCTTGTCCACCTCGATTAACGCGATAAACAGGCGGTGGAAGACCTCGACCATTTTGGGCAGCTTATCGCCGATGTGGTCGCCGACGGCCACCCCGGCGGAGAAGGCCTTCTCACCGGCGCCGGTGATGGCCACCACCTTTATCTCGTCAGCCGTCTTAAGCTCGGCCAGCGCCCGGCTCATCTCCTCCAGAGTCTCGATATCCAGGATGTTCAGCGGCGGCCGGTTAATGATAATCCTGGCCACCCCCTCCCTCTTCTCAACCAGTATATTCTTATAAGCCATGGCTCTCTCCCTCTAGTAGTTTCAATTTGAAGTGTAGCAATATAGTTTAATATGGTCAAGGAGTTTATCAACCCCTCCCCCCTGTTGTCTATCTTCCCATACCCACCCACCCAAAAGGGGCTTCGCCCCTCTTAGACTTCCTTTTTTACCCCACCCCATTTTAAAAGCTCTCCATTTTTTTGGTCATCGCCCGCCAGTGTGTCCCCCGCCAGTAGATGCGCCCACAATTGGGGCACTGCATAAACTGTTCCTGGGTCTTAAAGACATAGGGTGGCACCAGCTCTTTCACCTCGTCTTTAGCCCTCTCCACCAGGGGCTGATTGCACTCCAGGCAGATGGTAAAAGGCTTAAAGCGGCTGTCCAGCCCCAGGGTAGCTATCACCTGGCGAATCTGCTCTCTGGGCTGGTCGCTTTCGATAAGCACCGCCCTAATCCGGCCGCTGGTTATCAGCCGCCGCTTCATAATCTGGGTATCCCGGCTCAAGATAACCCGCCCCTCGGCTTTGGCGATAGCTACCAGCTCGGAATCGTCGCCGCCGTCGAAGAAACGGGTATCGTAGCCCATCAGCCGCAGCCAGCCGGTCAGCTTGCCCACATTACGGTCAACAATGAATTTCGGGGTGTTCGCCATGCCCCACCCCCTAATTTATATCTTTTCCCACCCACCACCCTTGTGGTAGGGCTAAAGCCCTTTTCCCCCGCCCCCTGGGCTAATGGGCTAAGCCCATATGGGCGGGTGGGTGGGAAAAACAAACCTTAGTATTACAGGCTAATCTCCATCCCCTCGTAGGCAAAGGTGATGGGACAGCCCAGCGCTTGAGCCACCGCCGCTGTCTCAGCAACTATCTCCTCCTCTAGCGACGGGTTCATGTGAATCGCCACCACCCAGGGGAGATAGCCGTTGACCTCCTGGAAACCGGCCAGCTCCGGCTTCAACAGGGAGGGGGTTAGATGCCCGGCGCCAGCCGCCCAATCCATATATTTATCCGAGGCGGTGACCTCGATGATAAGCAGCTGCGGCGAGACCCGCCGCCAGCAGTCGGTCAGGCCCGGCCTGCCGTCCCCGGCATAGAAAAAAGACTTACCATCGGCATCAGTGACCTGGTAGCCAACGGCGGTGACGCTGTGACTCACCGGCACCGCCAGGACGGTGTAGCCTTCAATCAGTGCCGCCTTATTCGGCTCTATTATGGTAAAACTAACCGTGGGCTCATGTTCCGGCTTATGCCGGAAGTCGGGGTAAATCTGGTTATTCATCAGGTCCCTGGCCAGGACATCAAGCACCTCCGGTATGGAGTAGATGCGGGTGGCGGCGCCGCCGAGGAAGAGGCTCATGGCCAGGGCCGGGACGTCCCGGACATGGTCATAGTGCTGGTGGGTGAGCAGGAGGGCCTTTATCTTCTTCTGCTCTTCCAGCGAAAGGCCGGAGGTAAGGGCACCGGCGTCTATGGCCAGCACGTCGTCAACCAGCAGGCTGACCATCTTGAAGTTCTGCCTCTCGCAGTTATGAGCTCCCAGGACCTTGATGTTCATTTCCCTCTAGTCCACACTAATAAAGGCTAATTCCAGACCAGGAAGGGGTTAAATCTGGTCTCACGGTCATAGGTGTCAACGGCCTCTTTCTTCTTCAGATAGTTCACCACGGCGTAAGTGAAGGGGGTAGCCACCGCTTCATATCCCGTCTTTATCAGCCAGTGATATAGAATCATTATCGGCACAAAGGAAGCCGTGCCGATATAGGCCAGGGTGATAAATACGGCGGTGTCCAGCCCCTCCCCTACTATGGTAGAGCCAATAGTCCGGCTCCACAACCAGCGCCCCCGGGTCAGAATCTTCATCTTGGCCAGGACAAAGGAATTGGCGAACTCGCCGACAAGGTAGCCGAAGAATGAGGCAATGAGCAGCCTCCATGTGTAGCCCAGAATACTTTTATAGGCTGCCTGCCCTTCCCAGAACGAGGCTGGGGGTAGCATCTGACCCGCCCAGGCAAAGAAAACGAAGATAAGATTACAGGCAAATCCCAGCCAGATAACCCTCCGCGCCCAGCGATAGCCATAGACTTCAGTGAGGACATCGCCGAAGATATAGCTTATCGGGAAGACGATTATGGCTGCCGGCAGAATGACGGGACCAAAGCTTATCACCTTGACCGCAATGATATTGGCGGTAATGAGGCAGGTAATGAAAATAGCGGCAATGACCACAAAGCGGTATGATACCCTCATCCTAGATCCAGTGCTTGCGATGGAAAAAGTAGAGCATTCCGCAGGCGATTACTAACCAGACAATGAATACCAGGGCGAAGGAAAAGGTGGACTCCTGGAAGGGAAGGGGGATGTTCATGCCGTAAAGCGAGGCGACCACGGTCAGGGGCAGCAGGATGGTGGCGATGGTGGTCAGCACACGTACCACTTCGTTGGTGCGGTTGGTGGCCAGGGAGTCATGGGTGTCATTAAGCCCCTCGATTATCTCTTTATACTCGTCCAGGGCGTCCCAGATTTTATCCACGTGGTCGGTCATATCGCCGAAGTAGACCTCCATGTCCATCTGGGTAAAGCGGCGGATCTTGGGCTCCAGGCTGCCGATAACCGCCCTCATCGGCCAGATAATGCGGCGGAAGGAGATGACATCCCGCCTGAGGGTGGAGATTTCCCTCACTGTGCCCCGCATACTCTCCGAGAAGATATTATCCTCAACCTCCTCAATATTGACGCCAATCTTATTTAGTATCGGCAGGCAGTAGTCAACCATCCGGTCAAGGACGCGGTAGAGGAGATAGCCGGAACCCTGGCCGAAGTGCTCCTGTTTTATCTCTTCATCGGTCTGGCACTGGTTAAACAGCTTTACCAGCGGCTTGAGGTCGCCCTTATGCAGGGTAATGAGGTAGCCCTGGCCGATAAACACCGATACCTGGCTGGGGGTGGTTACCCTCGCCTCCGGGTTGAATACGGGAAAATGGAAGACCAGGAACAGATAGTCGTCATAGACGTCTATCTTGGGCCGCTGGATGCGGCTAAGGCAGTCGTCCAGGTCGAGGGGGTGGAAGGGGTAGTTCTGGGCCAGATAGTCCGTCTCCAGCCTGGTCGGCTGCTCAATATTGACCCAGATCAGCTCCTCCGAGGTGACCGACTCCATTTGCAGCTTCACCTCGGCGCTGGTCTCGGCCTCGGCACCGGCCTTTTTCCTCCGTATCCCGGGGACCGACATTCTTCTCATTCTCGGCATAGTCATAGCTCAAACCTTAAGCCCAATCTCGCCCTATTTTAGCACAATTGCGCTCATAGAGGAATACTTTGAATCTTCTGGGGGACAATTATTGCCTGATGGCAACCGGTCTGTTAAACTAGAAATGTCTTTCTGGAGAGAGCAAAGATGCCGGGCAAGAGCAAACCCCCCTGGAGTCACAATTTCAAGACCAGGCTCAAGAGGGCGCTGGGGATGAACATTATCCTCTGCGACAGCTGCAAGTGGAACTGGCGCAGCTCCTGCCACGACCCGGCCCGCCCCAATGCTACCTGGTGCCCCGATTACGAGAAGCGCGGCAAATAACTTTATTTTCTCCCCAGGACCACCGCCATCCCCTGACCGCCGCCGATGCACAGCGTGGCCAGACCCAGCCTATAGTTTTTACGCATCATCTCGTAGAGCAGGGTAACCAATATCCTGGCACCGGTGCAGCCGATGGGGTGCCCCAGTGAGATGCCGCTGCCGTGGGCGTTCACCTTATCGACGCCAAGCCCCAGGTCTCTCATCACCCCGATGGCCTGAGAGGCGAAGGCCTCGTTAAGCTCAACATAGTCTATATCATCCAGGCTTAGTCCGGCCAGCTTCAGCGCCTTCTTGGTGGCGGGAACCGCCCCCATCCCCATATAGGCCGGGTCAACGCCGCCGGAGGCGTAAGACTTAATCATCGCCATCGGCGCTAATCCCAGCTCTCTGGCCTTCTCCGCCGACATTACCACCAGGGCGGCGGCGGCGTCGGTTATCCCCGAGGCATTACCGGCGGTTACCGCCCCGTCCTTCTTAAAGACAGCGGGCAGCTTGGCCAGGGCTTCCATCGAGGTCTCCCTGGGGTGCTCATCGGTATCGAACTGTTTGACCTCCTTCTTCACCCTCACCTCTACCGGGACTATCTCTTCCTTAAAGGTGCCGTCCTTTATCGCCGCCAGCGCCCTCTGCTGGCTGAGCAGGGCCAGCTCGTCCTGCTCCTGCCTGGTGATGCCGTACTTCTCGGCAATATTCTCCGAGGTCAGGCCCATATGGTAGTTATAGAATATCTCCCAGAGGCCGTCGTAGACCATGCCGTCAATCATCTCGGCGTTGAACATCCTGGCCCCCCACCTGGCGCTGGGCAGGTAGTAAGGGGCGGCGCTCATGTTCTCCTGGCCGCCGGCCACGATAATTTCGGCGTCACCCGCCTTGATTGCCTGGGCGGCCAGCGCCACCGACTTCATCCCCGAGGCGCAGATTTTGTTGACGGTGTAGGCGTTTACCTCCTTGGGGATGCCGGCGTAGATAGCCGCCTGGCGGGCGGTATTCTGACCCTGCCCCGCCTGGAGGACGTTACCCATGATGACCTCGTCTATCGCCACCTCTTTCAAGGACCTGTCCCAATCAGCATGCCTCTTCTCCAGCTCAATCGGGCCTTCGCCCTTGAACGCCTTGGCGGCGTAGCCCAGCACCCCGGCATCCCGCTTCGGGCGCAGCCCGGCCCGCTTAAGCGCCTCCCGGATAACGATGCTGCCCAGCTTAACCACCGGGGTGCCTTTGAGCGCTCCGCCGTAGTTGCCGATAGCCGTCCTTACCCCGCTGACAATTACCACTTCAGACATAAAAACGCCTCCTTCTCGTCATGGTTAATTATTCTTTATCAAAGGCCTAATAATGTGGCTCTACTTATAGTCGTAGAAGCCCTTGCCCGTCTTGCGCCCCAGCCAGCCTGCGGCCACCATCTTGTCCACCAGCGTCGGTACGATGTACCTGGGGTCCTTAAGCTGCTCGTAGAGGGCGTCGGAGACAAACTTGACCACGTCAATCCCGACCATATCGGCCAGGGTGAGCGGCCCCATCGGGTAACCCAGCCCCAGCTGTATGGCATTATCAATGTCCTCCCGGCTGGCGACACCGTCCTCATAGAGCTTTATACTGTGGAGCAGGAAGGGCAGCCAGAGCCGGTTGACGATAAAGCCGGGTGCGTCCTTGGCAATAACGTTGGTCTTGCCCAGCGACTCGCCGAACTTCCGGCTGGTCTCAATCACCTCGTCACTGGTGGTGATGGTCTTGACGATTTCCAGCAGCTTCATAATCGGCGCCGGATTGAAGAAGTGCAGCCCCAGGACCTTTTCTGGCCGCTTGGTCACCACCGCCATCTCGATAATAGACAGGCAGGAGGTGTTGGTGGCCAGGATGGCCTGGGGAGGACAGATTCCATCAAGCTCGGCGAATATCTTCTTCTTCAGCTCCAAATTCTCAATGGCGGCCTCAATCACCAGGTCGCAGCCGGCGAAGTCCTTGGCGCTGGTGGTGCCCTTAATGCGGCCGGTTATGGCATCCTTGTCCTCATGGGAGAGCTTGCCCTTCTCCACGCTCCGGGCTAGCGTTTTCTCAATAAATGCCAGTCCCTTCTTCAAAAGCTCATCGTTTATCTCCGATACCACCACCTGGTAGCCCGACTGAGCACAGAGCTGAGCGATGCCCGCGCCCATCGAGCCGCAGCCAACGACACCGACCTTCTTGATTTCCATGATGCTCCTCCCTTATATTATTTTGCTTGGTAGTTCGGCTTTCTCTTTTCCACAAAAGCCCCGGTGCCCTCGGCGAAGTCCTCGGTGCCCAAGACATAGGCCACCAGCGCGTTCTCCAGCCTCAAGCCCTCCTCCAGGGTCATCGCCGAACCCCTGAGCATGGCTTCTTTGGCCGACCTCACCGCCAGCGGCGCCGCCTTACAGATAACTTGGGCCCACTCCCTGGCGGTGGCCATAACCTCGGCCTGCGGCACCACCTTGTTCACCAGGCCGATGCGGTAGGCCTCCTCGGCATCCACCAGCTTGCCCATAAGCAACAGCTCAGCGGCCTTACACCAGGGAATAGCCCGCGGCAACCGCTGCGTTCCCCCCCACCCCGGAATCAGCCCCAGGGTTACCTCGGGCGTACCCAGGCGGGCGCTGTCAGCGGCAATCCTGATATCGCAGGCCAGGGCCAGCTCCAGTCCCCCACCCAGGGCCATGCCGTTGATGGCGGCAATGAGCGGTTTCCACATCTCCAGCCCCCGCATGATGCTCGGCGGGAAGAACCAGGGGTCCCGGCGGTGTTCCTTCATAAAGGGCAGGGTATCCTTGATATCGGCGCCGCCGCAGAAAGCCCTCTCACCGGCACCGGTAACGATGCCAACCCACAGTTCAGGGTCATCCCTGAAGTCCGCCATCGCCTCCTGGAGCTCCTGTAGCGTCTTAACGTTCAGGGCGTTCATTGCCTCGGGTCGGTTTATGGTGAAGATAGCAATCTTGCCTTCTTTCTCATAGTTAACAGCCATAACGGACCTCCTTCGCGACTTTTAAGGGTCAAGAGCGGGCTAAAGAGAGGAATAACCGAACTGAATTTTAACAGAGAGCTTAAGCCAGCGTCAACTTTCGTTACCCCACCCTTTTTAACCAAGGTTTTATTTCCCATACCCTCCCACCCAAAAGGTTACACCCTCTTATTATCTCTTTAACCCCACCCCCCCAAGAAGAAATTGATAGAAGTATCACTTCTGTAGGGCGGGAGGGTGGGACACAAAACAACATTTGAAACACCGAAGGCAGAATTGACACCCTAATTCAAAGCGTGCTATATTGCCGTTGGCAGCGTAGCTCAGTGGTAGAGCAGAGGACTCATAAGCCTTTGGTCGTGGGTTCAAATCCCTCCGCTGCCAGTTTTACGTTTAGAATACCGCTCCAAGGACAAGGCATTAACCAAAATCCTCAAGCCTATCCACACTTATCATCTGAACAAGGGATTACTCTCAAGCAGGCGGTTGACATTTCAGATATAATATATTAAACTCCCAAACTAAAAATCACTCACAATCGCACAGAAAGTCCCCTGATAAGATACACTAAAAACTGGAAGGAGCAACACAATGGCCGTTGACCCTGGAGAAAGAACCGTTAAGACTGCATGCTCTATTTGCTACTGCGCCTGCGGTGTTCTGGCGCGTGTCAAGGACGGAAAGGTCGTTGATATCAAGGGGGACCCTGACCACCCCAACAATAGAGGTAGCCTATGCCCCAAGGGTTTAGCCGGAATTGAGCTCCTTTACCATCCTGACCGCCTGAATTATCCCTTAAAGAGAGCGGGGAAGCGTGGTGAGGGGAAGTGGCAGAGAATATCATGGGATGAAGCCCTGGATACCATATCCGCCAAGTTGAAGGAGATTAAAGAACGATACGGCCCCGAAGCCATCAGCATAGCCAATGGTGCCGGACTCTACGCAAATATTGGAATTATCGGCTACTTTAGCTTCCTGTTAGGCACGCCGAGCCGACTGCATGTAGGCCACATCTGTTTTTTGCCGGCATGTATAGCTGCCCAAGCTACCATCGGCTATCCAACACCGATAACTAATACAGAAATTGTGGTTGACGAGGCCCTAAACTCAAGCTGTATTCTACTCTGGGCAGCTAATCCAAAGTTTGCCTCTCCTTATCCTATTGGCGAGGGTATCTTTGACGTCAAGAAAAAAGGGACCAAGCTTATCGTGGTGGACCCCTACCCCACCGACTACGCCAAGGTGGCTGACCTCTGGCTCCAGATAAGGCCTGGAACCGATGACGCTCTGGCGCTGGGCATGCTCAACGTTATAATCAATGAGGAGCTTTATGATAAGGAATTTGTGCGTGAATGGTGTTTTGGCTTTGACGAGCTAAGAAAACACGTACAACAATACCCACCAGAGAAAGTATCGAAAATTACCTGGATACCAGAAAAGGATATTATTGCCGCCGCCAGAATGTTTGCCCAGACCAAGCCTGCATGCACTGTTCAGCGTGTTTCTCTTGATCACAGTTACAATTCAGTCCAGACCTCCCGTGCTATCTTAATCCTGACTGCGATATGTGGCAACCTCGATGTGAAGGGAGGGAATCTGCTGCCAACGCATCTATCACCTGTATCAGAGTTTTATTGGGCAGCCCAGCAGGACCGTTTGCCACGAGATATTCTAGAAAAACGTATTGGCGCGAAACAATTTCCTATATCGAGTGGGCCTAATGCGCTCCTGGGGTTTATCCAGCCCTTCTTATGGGCAAACGCTGTACTAACCGGTAAGCCCTACAAAGTGAGGGCGCTGGTGTCCAGCGCTAATAATAGCCTCTTACAGATGCAGGATACCAAGAAGGTCTGGAAAGCGCTGGAAAATCTGGACTTTTCGGTCACCCTTGAACTCTTTATGACGCCACAGGCAGAACTCTCCGATATAGTATTACCAGTTTCTTCCTGGCTGGAAAGAGATGGAATTAGAGGGCAGCCGGAGTATCTGCAGGTTATCTCACTCCAGCGCAAGGCAGTAGAGCCCCTTTACGAGAGGTGGGATGACACAAAGATCTTCATTGAACTTGCCAAAAGGATGGGCCTGGACATTCCGTGGCAATCTGTTGAAGAGTTTACCAATGAGAGGCTAAAACCCAAAGGTCTCACTTTCCGAGAGTTGGAGGGGCAAAACTTCATCACGGAGCCTAAAGAATACGAGCGTCATAAGAAGGGTAAATTTAACTTTCAGACTCCATCAAAGAAGGTAGAGCTCTACTCCAGCTTCTTGAAAGATTACGGCTATGACCCGTTACCTTGTTATAAAGCGCCTCCTGAGACTACCCCAGAATTTCCATTAGTTCTTGTAGGTGGCAGAAAAAGCTTAGAATATATACACTCGGCGGGAAGACAGCTTCCCATGTTGCGTGAGAGAAGGCCGGAGCCAACAATAGATATTAACCCGAAAACAGCTGAGGAGAAGGGCATTAGGGGTGGTGATTGGGTCTGGGTTGAGACGATCTATTTTGGAGACAAGGAACGCGTAAAGTTTAAGGCTGAATTAGTTGACGGACTACACTCTCAGATAGTAAGGGTTGAACATGGATGGTGGTTCCCAGAGAAGCCGGGGCCTGAACACGGGTGCTTTGAGTCAAATATTAATGTCGTTATTCCCAATGATATTGTTGACCCCATAATGGGTTCGACAAACCTTAGGAGCGTTCCTTGCCGAATCTATAAGGCCTGAGCCTTCCCGTTTCTCTTAGAAAGACCAAGTACCACATCTGGTCGGCGGCGAACCTCCAGGACAATTTAGATGCGCGCCTAGAGGGATTCGAACCCACGACACTCGGTTCCGAAGTCTGTTTGGTAGTGTCCCTGACTATGTTACTGAAGCTGAATAGCATTTATTCTATTTATGTCTTACCGCTTGTTTTGAGTGTATTATCCCTGCTTGTCCCTTGTTAGTTTTATCAATCAGTGACCAAAATGTGACCAATATTTGCATTAACCTTGAAGCTAAAACAATGAATGTTGAATAAATACGAGGCCACTTTTACCAATGGTTAACCTCCTGCCTAGCGATTTGTGGGTTTTTGGGAAACTTTTTACTTTTCATTTCCTTATATTTTAGTAACATGGTCCGATTCTGGAATCTATATATACATATGCCCAATGCAAGGGAATGCACCCTCGGGGTAGTCACATACATGGTTTGAGATATAAGATTCCTCCGCCAGGTAGGCATCTCCAGGAAGTAAAACACGCGAAACAATGAAGGCACACCGGTCTGAAAGGCTCAAGTTAGAGCAAGTCATCAGCTCAAATGTCTTTTCAACCATCTGGTCCCAGAGCCTTCTCTCAGGATTGAAATCCATTCGTTCCAGGCACACTCGGTGTCCGTTTTCTTCAGACTGTCGTGCTAGTTCCTCTATCTCTGGTAGATAGGATGGGTGGTCATCATGCAGTCTATCCTGCCAGCAGTAAATAAGCCAGATCATTCCGCACGCCTCTTGAATCTGTTGAACACCCGATTATCGCACCAGAATTAAAATAGATTTTCCCAGCTAATTTGTCAATACACAAAACGATGGATTGTATATAGCGTAACAGCCTGGCCACTGGTCCAGGCGGATTATACTGGATTTAGAGTGCGCCCTACGAACAGTATCGCCCCGGTCTCGATGTCGCGGATTAGAAAGATGAACGGTCTGTCGATGGTAACCTCTACCGTTTCCGGTATTGCCGACATTTCCATAACTACCGCGGTGGCGGCCGCTGCCTCAGTGCCGGCTTCATAGACGGAGACAAAGGCCTTGTGCACCACATCGGCTATGTACAGGTCGTGGTTACCGTTCTTTGACTTTCTTGTCCCGTTGTGCAGCGCTTCTAAGGCTCCTTGCCTGGCAAGCCTCTCCCAGCGATAAAACTGGGTGTGGTTAATCTGATGTCGTCGGCATATCTCACTTATCGTGGCCCATGTTTGCATTCCCTCCTCCACCGCTCCCGACTTTTCTTCTGCAGTCATACGTTTACCTTGGCTTCTTTCCATATTGATACCCCCTGCTTGGTTATTATAACTTCTCCACAAGGGTTGTATCATTTTTACCCAAAGCTAGCTGCCCGACTTCCAATGAAGCACAACATAATTATGAGTCCATTCGCCGCTTGATAAAGCAGTGGCAAAATTAGTATAATTTTGTAAAAGAATGATAGTTGTCGGAATAGATGTGGGTGGTAAGAATGTACACGTCGTTATTACCAACGATGGCACCATATTAGTCAAGACAGAGACATTTTCCGGAATCAAAAAGGGAGAAGCCGCTGAGCAGACGTATGAGAAGGCACTTAAGCAAGGCAAGCTTAAACAACAAGATGTTGCGCGTGCAGTAGCTACTGGCAGTTCTGGGAAGCTCGTCACCTTTGTTGATGGTGTCATCCCTGATGCTTCTGCTGCTGTTAAAGGAGTAATGAAGCTTATCCCCTCAGCCAGAACTATTATTGATGTCGGTGCTGAGGAGGGTAAGGTGATGAAGATCAGCCCACAGGGGAAGGTTCTGGACTTTGCCATTAACGAGAGGTGTGCCGCTGGTACAGGTACTTTCGTCGAAACCATGGCTAGGGTACTGGAGATACCAGTAGAGGATATAGGAAAGCTGTCCCTCACGTCCACACGCTCCATCCCGATGAATGCCCAGTGCGCTGTCTTCGCAGAGACCGAAATAGTCTCATTGATTCACCAGAAGGTACCAAAACATGACATCGCTCGGGCTGTGCACGATGCCATAGCTAGCAGGATTGGCTCGTTAATCCGTACAGTGGGGCAGGAGGATGATATAGTCATGATTGGTGGGTTGGCTAGGAATATTGGTTTTACGGAGTCCCTGAAGAGGGACATTGGTGCCGAGGTGAAGGTGCCCGACGATCCGGATTATGTCAGCGCCTTTGGCGCTGCTGTTGCCGCTACTGCTGGGGTTATTTGAGTAAAAAGTACAGTCCAAGGTGGTGGGAAAAGAAACAGTTGAAGATGGAAAGTTTTAACAAGATTTGCAAAAAGGAGTGATGAATGATGGATAATGGTTAAGGCCAAAAAAATAGAGTACTGGAGATGGCCTGGGGGAGCTTGGTCAAATCCTGACATCGATTGGCAGAAGAGGAAGTTTGTTACTGCTGGCATTGATGTTGGTTCAGTCAGCTCGCAAGCAGTGCTCATGGTTGATGGTCAACTTTCTTCCTACAGCAGTACCCGTACCGGCTATGATAGTACCAAGAGTGCATGGACGGCGATGAACATGGCTCTGAATGAAAGTAACCTAAAAGTAGATAATATCGACTATTGCATCGGGACGGGCTATGGTCGGGTAAATGTGCCTTTTGCTCAGCAGACCATAACCGAGATTACCTGCCACGCTAGGGGGGCAAACTTTATGTATGGGCCGGAGATACGAACGGTGCTGGACACGGGCGGTCAGGACTGTAAGGCGATTCGTTGCGATGAGCGAGGCAAGGTAACTAAGTTCGTGATGAACGATAAGTGTGCTGCTGGAACCGGTCGGGGGATGGAAGTATTTGCCGACCTCATCGGTGTTCCCGTTTGGGAAATCGGCCCGCGCTCCTTCCAGATTGATAAAGAGCCGGAAATGATAAGCAGCACCTGTGTGGTGTTTGCCAAAAGTGAGGTCATCGGCTTATTGCAGGAAGGAAGACCTGAGAATGAGATTATGGCGGCTTACTGTGCCGCTATGGCTCACCGCATAACCGAGCTACTAAACCGCTTGGGTATAGAGGAGAAATTCGCCATTACCGGCGGCATAGCTAAGAACGAGGGAGTAGTAAAGCGGCTCGAGAAGGAAACGAAGGTCAAGGCCATGAAGACGGAGTGGTATGACCCTAATATGCGTGACAAGGGTCTTCCCTTTGACACACAGATCGCTGGTGCAATAGGGGCTGCTCTCTTCGCCTTTGATATGCTGGAAAGTGGCAAGGCGAAAAGCATCAGAAAGGCGTAGGACTAATAATGATAGCTCAATACGGTTTTAAAGATGGATCAGGCGAGTGGTTCTTTATCGTTGACACCGATAAGTGTAATAACTGCGTTGAATGCGTCAAAGCCTGTCCTGCGGGTGCCCTTGAAATCTGCGAGGATGAATATGACCCCTTGCGGAAGAAGCCAGTGGTCAGGTTTAAACCCGAGGAGCGAAAAAGGATCAAATATACTTGTGCACCATGCCGGCCCGGCTACTGGAACAAACCTCCACCCTGTGTCGCTTCTTGTGAACCGGGAGCTATATCCCACTCTGATGGATGGAAGCACCTGTATGGCAAGAAGTAGACTTGTCTTAACCAGTTATCCTTTTTGGGCCACGATCGTATATTGCCGAACTTACAGTCAGAGGACAGGGGGGCGAATACATAGGTTATATCACTCACCCACACGGCATTCTGTTCATGTGCCTTAAACTGCTTTAAGTAAACTCTCCGCCACTGGCAGTTTATGCCTGGAGTCAATGGTTATCTTGAATTTCCGCTTCTGCTTGCAGCGTAGACCCAGCTTCCTTTTGATACGCTTGATACGGCAGATGCCCTCTCTTATTCCATCCTCAGCTATCTCATGCTGCAGTCTCTCTGCCCCATAGGTCTGCCGGGTTCGCCTGTGTGCCGCCTTAATGGCTATCTCCAGCCGCATTTCTTACTTCGCCCACTTTGAGGGTGACCAGTTAGTCCAGGCATAGAAACCGCTGGCTGACACTCTCAGCATCCGGCTTGTAAGCACGATCGGGTAGTGCAGCCGCATTTCGGTCATCGCCGCGTACCGTGCAGCGACCCCCTGGCAAAGTACGCGGCTGCTTTTTTAATATGTCCCGCTCCATCTTTACTTCCACCAGTTCTTTCTTCATCCAGGCTAGCTCCATCTCGACTTCAGTTAAGGGCCTTTGTGTCTTTCCAATATCTCCCCGTTTCCCTTCCTTTCCAAGATGAGAAGAAGATGTTTTCTTAATCGTGTTAACATGTTATTTAATTCCTGCGTCTGCTCGACATCCAGCCAAGAGAAAGCCTTATAGCTGATATCCCGCCTGTAAGATGCGGTTGCTTTAACAAATTCTAAGCCTACTTTCGTTATGGCTATCTTTCTAATCCTACGGTCCTCAGTAGTGGTTTCTCTCCTTACTAGACCCTCTTTCTCAAGACCATCAACAATGCTAGTAATAGTGTGTTTGGCACGAAATAGCTTCTTGCTTAAATCTGTCGGCCTCATTTTACCACCATTAACTATCAGGACATTCAAAACACCAGACCTGGCTCGCCTAGCGCCATATTTACTCATTTCAAGATCTAAATACCTGTTCGCTACTTCAGCAGCGCGAACCAAAGAAAGCAAGGTATCGACTTTTAAATCACTAGCGGTTTCTCTAAGGTCATTAGCAACCGCTTCCATACTACTGTTTTCATACATAAAAAATCTCCTAGATGTTTATTTAAAAATAGTTCTATTAGATATATTGACATTACCCACTTTAAATGTTACAATCCAACATTAGTATAAGATTAAGACAAATGTCAAGCAAATACAGGTTATCAGCCGTTAAATATGGTGAAATCGCGAGTAAAACAATCTTGTGAAACTAAAGGAAATATGTTGTGAAAAGCTATCATATCAATCGCCGAAAGGCTGCTACCTAGGTCTTTCAAGAGTAGAAATGACAAGTGAGTTTATGTGATTATTTACATTTTAAACTATTGCCAAACACTAATCAAGTAAAAGGCCTCAAGGATTGCTTGGGGACTTTTGAGCCCTTTGTTTATTAGTTCATAGGATAGCTATAAGATGTTCTCAGTTGAACTGGAAAGTACCCAAGTTTTAACAGGACTTGAGAAAGAGGAGATGGTGCTCCTTTGTGTTGGGGGAGCACAAGGTGATGGTGAAAAGGAGCTATTGGGGATGGAGCCCGGCTACTGTGAGGGCAAAGAGAGCTGGGCGGAAATACTGCGGGACCTGCGTAACCGTGGTCTGGAGGCCTTACTTATCGCTACCGGGGATGGTGCTCTGGGTCTGTGGGCCGCTCTAAATGAGGTCTACCCGACTACCGAGCATCAGAGGTGCTGGAATCACTGTGTCATCAATGTCCAGGCTAAACTGCCGAAACGCTATCAGGTAGAAGCACGCCGGCGCTTGAGGGAGATACCCGAGGCTCCAACTCAGAAGGAGTGCGAAGAACCACGAGGCCAGTATGTCACTGAACTCGTGGGGAGAGGCCAGCGGTCGGCTCCCGAGACAGTGCTTAGAGACTGGGACGACTTCGCCACCTTCTATCACTATCCCAAAGAGCAATGGATATACCTGAGAATTACCAACCCGATAGAATCCATCTTCAGCAGCATGAGGTTGAGGACAGATGCTGCCAGACGAATTCAGCGGCGGGATAATGCTCTATATCTGGTATTTAAGTATCGTGGAACGGTTAAGCCGGAACTGGAGGGCTATTAATGGTGGCGCTAATTTGATGATGCTGGTGCTGGAGGGGCATGAGTTCAAAGACGGCATTCTACAGCGAGAACAGGTGCCTGAACTGGCAGGGGTGAGGAGCTAAAGAAAAAGATGCTGGAAGGAATTTCCACAACATTTGACAAGAACTTGGAGATATCGTGAGTTTACCCCAAAAACGTAAACGTCGTCGCAATTTAGAATTCGCAATAGAACCGAAGAAGTGCATAGGATGTTTAGCATGTCAGTTACAATGCTCGTTTGTGCTCACAGGTGCTTTTAATCCTGAAAAAGCAAGAATCGTTATAAAGCCTATAACTCACCCAGGCGAGGAACCGGAAATATTTTTTAAGGATGATTGCCTATATTGTTTTCGCTGCGTCCGTTACTGCCCATTGGGTGCAATAACACTACAACGTCGGAAAGACCGTGCCTACTTATCGCAATGCAAATATGAACCATTAGCAAAAGTAACACCTTGAAGGGAGAAGAATGGAATATTATGGATATGCTGGTAAGATTCTTCGTGTAGATTTAACCAGTGGTGATATTAGTAAGGAGACGCTTGACCTAGAACTTGCTCAAAAGTTTATCGGCGGATCAGGGATGAATTGCAGAATAGTTTGGGATCTTCTAAAGCCTAACATGGACCCTTTCTTACCAGATAGCCCAATCGTAATTGGCGCCGGTCCTTTGGTTGGTACCCTCGCTCCGGGAGGCTCTAAGGTGGCGGCTACCTACAAATATCCCAGTTTAGGAAGTAAGCAAGAGGAAAAGCATGCCGTTGTATCAGCAATAGGTGGTACTAAAAGATTCGGAATAATGTTAAAGTGTGCCGGCTACGATCATGTGGTCATAACTGGAAAAGCTAAGAGACCCTCTTATCTAAAAATCATCGATGATGACATAGAGATATGTGATGCTAGCGACCTTTGGGGCAAAACAGATGTCTATGAAACTGCTGATGAGCTAGTACAAAGACATAGAGGGGCATCTGGTGGCTGTGGGGTATGGACTATTGGTAAGGCTGGGGAAAACTTGGTAAGATGGGCGCACGCTTTTGTCGACAAGAGGGGTACACTAGGTAGAGGCGGCGGTGGAGCATTACTAGGATCTAAAAATCTCAAAGCTGTGGTCACTCTTGGGACTAAAGGGGTGAGGGTTGCTGATCCCAAGAAGTTCATGGCGCTGGTTGACCGCAAGCGCCAGGAAATTATGAACCATCCTCTATACGGTGAGGACAATCCTCCAAAGGGTGGCTGGGATATGATTCCAGTATATCCTGAAGGGTTATTCGATAGGACAAAGGCCGGTCATGTCAGTTGTGCTACTTGCCAAGGGGGCGAGTTTTTCGCCAATGTCATAAGAGACGGAAGATTTGCAGGCCAAGGTACTCAGAGCATGATTTGGGTTCTCATTCCTCACGTGACTGAGAGGATAAGGATTAAAGACGGTAGAGATGCAATGAAATTCGCGGATTTGGTTACTAGATATGGACTATGTTATCTCACAACCTGCCGCATGTTTCGTTGGGTTACTAGTCTCTATGAGCGTGGAGTTATATCCTCAGACGATATCGGTGGGTTGGAGCTCAAACTTGGTGACTTCAAAGGTTACGTTGCATTGCTCAAGAAGCTAGTTAACAAGGAAGACATCGGGGCGGTTATGGCTGAAGGATGGTACCCACTTGGTAAAAGATTTGGTATTTATGCTGATGATGATTTTTGGGATGGCGCACCTATTATTAAAGGTATGGATTTGGTAAGCGATGGCCGATTCTATGGCGTTAATCCATCTATTTTTAGCGCAGTAGTAAAGCCGAGGGTGTTGCATCAACATCAGGCTTCCCATGACCCTAGAGGAGAAGATATTCATAAGGACACCTATGGCCCTAATAATGAAAAATCACTTAATGATGTGAAGCGGAACTTTGAGAAGATGGGTACATCAAAAGAGGAGGCAAACAGGGTTTTTAGTGAAGAAGATTTCAGAATGGGTAGGCTTACGAAACATGCTGAGGATGCGGGGGCTACCTATAATTCACTAGGAATTTGTGACAACTCACCATTCGGGCTTAATTATCCTACTCAGGATATGTACTGGCTTGCTGAACTTTATGAAGCTGCAACCGGCTTTAAAGTAACTGCTAAGGAACTGAAAAGGAGGGGGGAACGAATTTTCAATTTAGAGGCGCTTATTAATACTAAGGAGGGCTTCTCAAGGGAAGATAGTCAGTTTCCGTCAGTATGGATACAGAATATAAAGACTCCGGTAAGACGCGATACAACATTGGCAAAAGACGATGCGAAAGTCAGCTACCTGCACGATTGGTTTGGGAGGCGTTTCAGCGAAGATGACCTTCTCAAAATACTCGATGAATATTATGACGAAAGGGGGTGGAACATACATATTGGTATACCTACTAAGGAAAAACTCACTCAATTAGGGCTTCAAGAGTTTTCAAAGAGCGCAGGCAATTTACCTGATTAGAAATGGAATTATCGCGCTTTTCTGGTTCTGGTAGGAAGTGATACAGGCCCGTTACCAGACCAAAAATTTTATGGAGGATGTCAAAGATGTAGCAGAAAGAACAAGCTATTAGGGTAAGAAGTTGATTTGTAAATTCCAACTTGCCTGTTTTATCACCTAATAAATTGTCAATATTCAATGTAAAAAGGGGGAACGATTAAAATGAAACGAGGGGTATTGCTATTCGTCACGGTGCTACTAATAGTAGCGGGCTTGGTTCTTTCGGGGTGTCCCAAGCCAACACCAGAACCAACTACACAACAAACACCAGAACCAACTACACAACCAGCGACAATTGAGCTTAAAGCAGCAAGCTTTGACCCTGACGCTGCACCTCACAGTGTTATTCTTTCAAATGCTATCCAATTAATAGAGGAACGCTCTGAGGGAAGAATTAAGATCGACTATTGGCCAAACAGTTCACTACTAACCAAAAAGACCGCTTTTGAAGACATGAGAATTGGGGTTTGCGATATTGGTATGCATTGTGCCGGTTGGGAGCCTGATAGAATGGGTGTAGTCGCCTGGTCATCCGTTGGTTTTTTAAATAGCACTATAGATGGGGTCTGGAAAGACTGGAGAGAACATGGAGAGTTCTATCAATTTCAACTACCATACTGGGCGGAATATAACATGCTACCACTAGCTGTTGCCTGTATGCGAACAGGTGACTTTATTGGGCACAAGTTCTATATAACTCCCGATGACTTCAAAGGTCAAGTGATAAGAACAACGGCAGCAGAGCTAGAGCCCATAAAGCTACTTGGAGGTGAGCCGGTTTTCATGGACCCAAGCGAAATGTATGAAGCGTTGCAAAGGGGAACTGTTGATGCTGTGGACCAGGGTCCTAACATGGTGATAGCACTGAAATTATATGAGGTAGCAAAAAAAATAACGCTAACGGGAGCGCTGACTGGCAATGTTCACATTGTAGCAAATATGGATTCCTGGCATAAGTTACCTGCCGACATGCAGAAGTTAATAGAGGATTGCTTTATAGAAGCAATGGATATGTATTATGAAGGCGGGTCTGCACAACTCGAGGAAATGCTCAACTTTTTGACAGAGCAAGGCTGCGAGATAAAGGAATTGACCCCTGAGCAAAAAGATTTATGGATAGAAATCATTGAGCCATACTTCGATGTTCTGGCGGAGAAGCATGGTGATGAGTGGACACGGTATAACCCAATTAGACTTAAACTACTTCAGTGATTCCCAAGTAGCGCCCAACTATAAAGCAACTTTTTACAGCTTGTAGCAAGATAGGAAATTGAAATTAACGAGTGTTCCTGTCAATCGCTTTGTAAACATGCTTACACGGTTTCTGTGTTGGCTAGCTGCAATAATTGTTTTACTTATAACATTAAGCGTAGTTTACGGCGTAGTTCGTAGGTATATCTTTGTATCGCCTGTTGGCTGGCCCTACGAGGCAATTTCGTATGGACTACTTGGTACAGTTGCTCTGGCTTTGTCTTGCACTCAAGAGAAAAAAATGCACGTTCGGGTTGACTTATTTTTACACCTTTTCCCACAACTGATAAGGGATATTCTGGAGCTTGTCAGCCTAGTGGTGTTTTTATTTAGTGTGGTTGTTATAGCTTGGTCTGCTTGGGAAACATCTTTGATATGGTTTAAGGAAGGGGTTCAGGCAACTATAACCAGGGTACATCTTGGTTTGGTTTTAGCTTTCCTTTTCGCTGGCGCTGTTGTTCTCTGTTTAAAGTTATCAATTCAGATAGTGCAATCAATAAAGAAGTTGAGAATGCGAAGCAAGCCTGATCGTTACGAGGAGTCAGGAAGATAGTATGGAATGGTATTTCGCCGCGGCTATTATGATCGGGATTGTTCTGGTTTTACTGACTATTGGCGTCCCAGTAGCAGCAACTCTTTTCGTAGGCGGCTTGGCATTCATAGTGTTGGCTATGGATATAAGGCCGGCAATTCTTCTTACAAGTGGTGAACTTTGGCAAGTTTTTACGAACTACACTCTGATTCCCGTGCCTCTATTTATGTTTATGGGTGAATTGGTTTTAGTTGCGGGGGTAGGCAAAGACTTATTTAACATTGCGGAGAAGTGGGCAGGCCGAATGCCGGGTGGTCTTGCTTTGGCAACCACTATCACGTGTGCTGCTTTCGGCACGGTTAGTGGTAGTAGCGTCGCTGCAACGGCGACTATAGGTTCTACAGCCATTCCTGAGATGTTAGAGAGGGGTTACGATAGCAAGCTTGCCACGGGTTCAGTAGGCGCTGCTGGTGGTCTAGCCCACCTAATTCCACCAAGTGGACTGGCGATAGTCTATGCATCACTTGCCGAGACCTCTGTAGGCAAGCAACTTATGGCAGGGCTTATCCCCGGTATTATTCTTGCTATTGCTTTTGCCTTTACCATCTGGATTTTGATACTTTTTAATCCGAGAATAGCACCAAAAGCAGTAAGAGCAACTTGGGGAGAAAGGTTTAGGATACTATCAAAAGGATTGGCTCCTTTGGTCATAGTGGTAGCTGTTTTGGGCACCATTTATACAGGCATTGCGACTGTGGTTGAGGCATCAGCAGTGGGCGCATTCGCTTGCCTCATCGTAGCTATATACAAACGCGCCAAGTTCAAGGACCTATTGAATTGTGCACTGAGGACAGCACGAACGACTTGTTACATTATGCTCATAATAGGGGCCGCCTCAATATTTACCTGGGCCATGTCATATTACATGATACCACAGAATATCGTGAGGATAATAGTCGAAATTGGGATGCCCCCTTTGATGGTAATAATAGGAATACAACTTCTATATATTGCATTAGGCATGTTTATCGACCCAATTAGTATGCTCGTAATTACTATGCCGATAGCACTTCCACTTATTATACAATTTGGTTTCGACCCAATTTGGTTTGGGGTATTAGCCCTAATTAACATAGAGATGGCCTTGATCACACCACCTGTTGGGTTTCATCTTTATATTATAAGGGGCATAGCACCCCCAAGCATCAGCATGGGCGATATTATCAAAGGGTGTCTTATGTTTTTTGTTGCTGACTCCGTGGTTTTAGGGCTAATCTTGGTTTTCCCTCACATCGCTATGTTTCTGCCTGATCTTATGGTGGGTTAAGGAGAAGTCGAAGGAAAGGTGACATGATTTCTGCCCAGTCTCATAAAGCATGCTGAGAAAGGAGCTAAAGCACAATAAAATCCAAGGTAAATGAGAGTCCTCTTCAACACTAATCGAAACCAAAGCGGAAAGGAGGTAGTATGGAATTCGGATTTACAGAAGAGCAAGAGGAACTCAGGCAGGAGGTTCGGGACTTTTGCGAGAAAGGGAAACCATGGGGCGAACCGCTGAATCCAAAACTAGACCCCACATATTCACCTGAATGTTGCCGTAAAGTAGCCGAAAAAGGCTGGATAGGTTTATCATTAGCTAAAGAGTACGGTGGTTTGGGTCTCGATCCCATCACTACGCGCATGGCCCAAGCAGAAATGAATTATCATATGATACCAGTAGGATACATACCTTACGTGACTCTCAGCGTGCTTGGGACCCTTTTGCTCAAATACGGAACTGAACAACAGAGGAGGGAGTATCTGCCGAAGATAATAAAGGGGGAACTTTTGTGTGCCTATTCCTTTACTGAACCCGATGCGGGTGTTGACCTTACGCTAATCAAAACTAGCGCAGTTCCAGATGGAGATTACTACGTGATTAACGGTAACAAGCTATTCGCAACCGCTGTCGGGGTATCTCAGTATCTGCTGGTCATGGCTAGAACTGGTCCTAAGCCCAAGGACCTTAGCCTCTTCCTTTTGGATTTGAAAACACCCGGGATAACTGTCAACCGCATACCAACGATGGCTGGCTATGAGGCCGAAGAAGTATTCTATGATTCGGTGAGAGTTCCCAAAGGTAACCTGGTGGGTGAGCTGAATCGAGGTTTTGATCAGTTTGAAGAAATCAAACATGATTATTACTGGGAAAAGCGCCCGGGGGAACTCCAAGGCAGGCTGCGTGGAGTCCTCGACGCCCTCATCCAATATGCTAAAGAAACACAATATAACGGGCAACCGCTGTCTAAGAACCCTCTAGTTAGGCAAAAGTTGGCACAGATGGCAATCGAGATTGAGGTAGTAGACTTGATTGGTTACCGCTTTAGTTGGATGCAAATGAAGGGTCTCGATACTACCCGCCAAAGTTCACTATCAAAGCTTGGGTGGAATGAATTATATGTAAAAGTCGCCAGTTTGGGCATGCAGATCTTGGGAAGCTATGGCACACTTCGAGCTGGAAGCAAATATGCACCTCTCAAAGGCATGATCGAATCCATATATGGAGTAAGCCAACTTTACCATTTCATAATGGATGGTGTGACAATTCAAAGGAATTTGATAGCGGAGACACTGGGTCTACCCCAACACAAATAATAAACTAGTTAAAGATAAGGGAGTGGAATAATGGATTTCAGTTTTAGTGAAGAGCAGGAGATGCTGAAGAGGGTAGCTCGGGATTTTCTTAGTAATGAGTGTCCTTTGGCATTGGTAAGGGAGATGGAGGAGGATGAGAGGGGCTACCCACCGGAGCTATGGCGCAAGATGGCCAACCTAGGGTGGCTGGGGTTACCTTTCGATGAGAAATACGATGGAAGCATGAGTAGCTTTCTAGATCTTATTGTCCTCCTTGAGGAGATGGGACGTGCGCGCCTACCTAGTCCCTTCTTCTCTACTGTGGTACTTGGCGGCCTGACAATTCTTGAGGCTGGAAGTGAGGAGCAAAAAGAGGAACTTCTGCCTAAGATAGCCCGGGGAGATTTAATCCTCACTCTGGCCGTAACTGAGCCAGGTGTCGGGTATGACTCAGACCAGATCAGAGTAACGGCTGAAGCTGATATGGGTGATTATGTTATTAGTGGCACCAAGCTCTTTGTGTCTGATGCCCATGTAGCTGATTATCTAGTGTGTGCTGCCAGGACTAAGGAGGATGGAATAAGCTTGTTTCTGGTTGATGGTAGGAGCCCGGGACTCAGCCGCACTCTACTAAAGACCATTGCTAGGGACAAACAATGTGAGCTTACTTTCGACAAGGTTAGAGTGCCGAGTGAAAATCTGATGGGCGACTTACATCGGGGCTCAGCAGTGTTGAACAAGATACTGCAGTACGCATCAGTGGGCAAGTGTGCTGAGATGGTCGGTGGTGCTCAGCGAGTATTGGATATGACTGTCAGCTATGCCAATGAAAGGGTACAGTTTGGACGTGTCATAGGTAGCCTCCAAAGGTTCCAACATGTGTGTGCCGACATGCTATTCGATATTGAAGCATCACGGGACATCACCTATAAGGCAGCATGGATGCTTAGCGAAGGGCTTTCCTGCGCTAAAGAGGTATCTATGGCAAAAGCCTACACTAGCGATGCCTATCAGCGAATTACTCCATGGGCACATGTGATCCTCGGTGGTGTTGGCTATTGTGAAGATCATGATATGCCCTACTACTTCAGACAGGCTAAGGCAGCTGAGGTTGCTTTTGGTGATGCTGACTTTCATCGAGAAATAGTGGCTCAAAAGTTGGGCCTTTAGTGCCTGAAACTGCTATAGAAAGTCATCCCTGCCTTGGCTAAGGAGAAAATAGTAGTGTATGGTGGCATAATGGGAAAGATGTTGCGGGTGGATTTAGGGAAAGGGGTTGTTAAAGAGGAGGTACTTCCTGATGAATATGTCGAGAAGTATGTAGGTGGTGATGGACTAGCGGCTAGAATAATCTACAATGAAGTTCCACCCGGTACAGGGGCTCTGGATCCCGAGAACGTATTAGTGGTGTCGGCCGGACCTCTCGCCGGCACAGCTGTACAAGGTTCCTGCAACTGTTCAGTGGCTGCCAAAACTCCAATCACCGGATTTACCATTTATAATGGCCACGCTAATGGTAGTTTTGCTCGTCTGCTTAAGTTCAGCGGGTTTGATGTCATCATAATTAGGGGCAAAGCGAAGAAGCCTGTCTTCTTGTGGGTTAACGATGGTCAAGCAGAGATAAGAGACGCATCCTTTCTTTGGGGTAAAGATACTTGGGATACAGAGGCAGTATTAAAAAGGGAGTTAAGGCAGCCAAAGCTTAGCTGCATGTGTATTGGCCCTGCCGGAGAAAACCTGATACTGATATCCGGTATAGTGAGCGATATGACCCACGGAGCATTCAGGGGTGGATTGGGAGCAGTAATGGGGTCAAAAAACATAAAGGCTATCGCTGTATACGGGAGTAGAGAGGTTGCTATTGCTGATAAGGAGAGGTTTCTGCCGCTGGCACGCGAATGGCGCAAGATGAATATGTCACAGCCTTTTATTCAAAGCCTGAGGAAATTTGGCTCAGCGGTATTGTTTGGCATGGGCTATCCTAAAGGGGACATTCCTATCAAGAACTGGTCCCAGGGTACTCTCGAGGGATGGGAAAAGCTCACTGGCGAGTACATAATAGAGAAGATGTTTAAGCGGCATACTACCTGCCCGAGCTGCACTGTAGCTCATGGTAAGATTTTGGATCTAAGGGGCGGAGCTTTCAGTGGAGAGTGCGAACTAGCGGAATACGAAATGCTTGTGGCCATGGGAAGCAATATTGGTGTTACCGATCCTACTGTCGCATGCAAGGCTTCTGAACTCTTGGATAAATATGGGCTCGATGGATTAGGCATTACCAATGTTATTGGGTTCGCTATGGAGTGCTATGAGAAAGGATTAATAACTAAGGAAGATACCGGCGGATTAGATCTCCAGTTTGGTAATTGGGAAGCTGCTTTTGAGATGATAGAAAGGATTGTAAAGCGTCAGGGGCTGGGAAATATCTTAGCTGATGGGCCAGTCAGGGCTGCTGATTATATTGGCAATGGCAGTGATAGATTCACAATGCATGTCAAGGGTATGCCTTTGCCCATGCACGATCATAGGAGCGCTTGGGGTTATGCTCTACAATATGCTATAGGTAGTGCTGGTCCTGCCCACGAGGGTGGCCCTGTCGCGCTTGAGCATAGCGGGATATTGCCTCGCTTCTCAATAGAGGGAAAAGCAGCAGCGGTAAAGAAAGGGCAAGAGTTGCGGTGTTTTCTCAATAGTATTGGCGTTTGTGTCTATGCATCTGAAGGCGTGTCTTATAAACTGATAGCTGACATCCTATCAGCCACTACCGGGCTGAACCTCAGTGAGAATGAAGCACGCAAGATAGCGATAAGATCTATAAATTTGCGGCGCGCCTTTAACATAAGACACGGGTTAGTTCCGGAGGATGACACCTTGCCTGCCAGGTATACCTTGGATCCTCCGCCAGACGGAGGTTCCAAGGGGAGTATAGTACCGATTAAGCCAATGGTATATGATTATTATAATCTTATGGGCTGGGATTTGAAGACGGGTAAGCCTTACCAACGAACACTGACCAATCTAGATTTAGAGAATGAAGCCGCGGACCTATGGGGTTAATGTGAAGATTATGAATATGACTATACTATAAGACAATAGCTTTCGAGGGGAAGGCGAGATGAAAGATTGGGAAGAGGAATACAAAAAGAAACAGATATCGGCGGAAGAAGCAGCTAAGCTTGCCAAATCGGGAGACTATATTTCCTTCACTCTGGGTAGAGAAGCTTATGCCATAGGGATGGCTATTGCTAGCCGCATGAGCGAGTTACGAGATGTAAAAGTATTTCAGCCGTTTCCCGGTTATGACTTTGGCTGGTATGAACCTGGCTGGGAGGGTTCATTCGGGTTAACCATATATATGCCCACGGCAATATCTCAGCAGATGATGGATGACAAAAGGTGTGACCTTGAGATACCCGATCTCTTTAACAGGAGCGAAAGCACGCTGAGGGAATCAGACATAGTAATCACTGAGGTATCCCCACCTGATGATAAAGGATTTTGCAGTTTTGGTGCATCCCTATGGAACAAAAGGGAGCACATTAAGCGGGGCAAATTAGTTATGGCTGAAGTAAATGATAATCTTATTAGAACCTTTGGCGACAACTTCGTCCATGTATCCGAGATAGATTATTTTGTACCCCACCAATCGACCGGTGGTATTGTTGCTGATGGCAGCCTGGCAGGCAGGGAACTTAGGAAACCAGAGCCTTACCTAAAAGATATTGCCGAATACGTATCCAGCCTGATAAAAGACGGTGATACTCTTCAGATTGGAGTAGGCAGGACTACTGAACCCCTGGTACGGTTAGGTATCCTTGCTAAAAAATGTGACCTGGGCTGGTACTCTGAGGCTACACCACCAGGAGTGATATCTCTGATTCGAGAGGGCGTTATCAATGGTAAACGTAAGACCATTAACCCCGGTAAGGCAGTAGTTACTTCTCTCGGTGGTGCCAGTAAAGAGGATATGGACTGGGTTCATAACAACCCCCTCTTCTGGCTGGTTGATGTTAGCTACCTGTGGGATATTAAGACGATTTCAGCCAACGATAACATGGTAGCAATAAATAATGCCCTGGCTGTAGATCTTAGCGGGCAGATTTCAGCAGAAAGCATTGGTTTCCGGATGATAGGCTCTGCCGGGGGACAAACAGCGTTTGCCATTGGGGCTATGCTTTCTAAAGGGGGGCGATCGATCACAGTTATACCTTCCACAGCCGAGAGAGGAACCGTTTCCAGAATCGTACCTGCTTTAGAGAATGGCACCGGGATTACAGTACCCCGAAACTGCGTTGACTATGTAGTAACTGAGTACGGCATTGCTCACCTGCGGGGGAAATCGTTACGAAGAAGGGTGGAGGAATTGATTGCTATAGCTCATCCCGATTTTAGGGCTGAATTGAAAAAAGCAGCGGACAAACTCTATTGGCCGTAACGATATTAACTTCTAGTGTAACAAGGTAGATTGCTGCAGTAATGGAATCAAAAAGGGTAAAAATGCCAGAAGCGAAAATGCCAGAAGCCGTTATCACGGAAGAAACGATAGCAGAGATGCGAAGCAAAGTTGGCTTGAAGTTCCGTATCGACCACTCAGTAAATAATGAAGAGGCTACCAGACTGGCCGTAAGGAAATTCGCCGATGGAATCGGAGACCCTAACCCTCTCTGGTCTGATGCAGAGTATGCCAGAAAAACACGTTACAGGAGTATTGTAGCTCCTCCCTCATGGGTTTGGTCTGTTTTTGCAGGCATACAATTTGGCTGGCGGGGATTGGGGGGGTTCCATAGCTCAACCGATGTCGAATTTTATAGACCTATTTTACTTAATGATAAAATAACCCCGGAGGCCCGATTTGTTGGTTTTGATGGGCCGAAAGCAAGCGATTTCGCGGAGAGGGTCATTATTAATAACAAGGAAGCTAGTTACACTAATCAGAGGAATGAGCTTGTAGCCAAGTCCAAATGGACCGTTGTCAGGATAGAACGGGCAAAAGCCAAGAAAAGGAGTAAATATTCAGGTATTAAATTACCGCACCCCTGGACTGAGCAAGAACTTAAAGATATAGAAGAAGAGGTTTTATCTGAGGAGATTAGAGGGACAGAAACCCGTTTTTGGGAAGACGTGGAGATTGGGGAAGAGCTCAAACCGGTAGTAAAGGGGCCCATAGGAATGACTGACGAGATAGCTTTTCTTATTGGAGGAGGTGCTCCTATACCGCGGTTGGCTGCTCACGGTGTGCAACTTCGTCAGTACCGCAAACACCCGGCGTGGGCTTACCGGGATCCGAATACTCATGCGCTGGAGCCAATATATTCCGTTCACTACAATAGAGAAGCAGCTCGGGCCCAGGGTGCGTTACCAATGCCTTATGATGTTGGATTTCAAAGACACTGCTGGCAGATACACATGATTACCAACTGGATGGGTGATGACGCATGGCTTAAGAGAAGCTATGCCGAATATCGAAGGTTTGTTTACCACTCAGATGTTGTCTGGGTAAAGGGCATGGTAATTCAAAGGTATGTTGACAAAGATGGCGAGAATTGTGTGGAGATTAAGACCAGTGCTGTTAATCAAAGGGGGGAGGAAGTAATGCCTGGCTGGGCAATCGTCGCTCTTCCTTCACGTGAAAAACAGGTCTTTCCCTTGGACAAACGCCTCCCCACTTGACCTCTTGGCTTGCATCTCCAATGGCGAATTAACTTATCATCAAGTTACTTAGGAAGAATGAGGAAATGCTTTCACCTTACCGGGTTTTGGACTTAACAGATGAGAAGGGTTTTCTATGTGGGAAAATTCTGGCTGACCTCGGCGCCGACGTTATAAAGGTAGAGCAGCCCGGCGGTGACCATTCACGCAACATCGGGCCTTTTTATCACAATATTCCCCATGCAGAAAAGAGCCTCTACTGGTTTGCTTTCAACCTTAATAAAAGGAGTATTACTCTAAATTTAGAAACGGCGGATGGGAAGGATATATTCAAGCGCCTGGTTAAGACAGCCGATTTTGCAGTCGAATCTTTCCCGGTGGGCTATATGGAAAGTTTAGGTTTAGGTTACTCGATCCTCAGATCAGTTAACCCATCTATCATCATGACCTCGATTACGCCTTTTGGTCAAAAGGGGCCTTATAAGAATTATAAGGCCTCTGATATAACCCTCGTAGCAATGGGGGGGCTTATATATATAACAGGCTACCCAGACAGCCCTCCACTGCGTATCAGCTTTCCCCAGTCCTGGTTACTTGCCGGGTCTAGCGCCGCATCGGCAACAATGACTGCCCATTATTGTCGCCAAATTACGGGAGAGGGTCAATATGTGGATGTTTCTATTCAAGCAAGCATAGTCTGGGCTATAACTAACACTATCCCCCTGTGGGAATTAAACAAGGTTAATCTAAAACGGCAGGGCTCGGCTTTGAGCGGCCGCATCGATAAATCTGCGACTCAACGCATTATCTGGCCCTGCAAAGACGGCTTTATTGCCTATATTATCTTCGGAGGTAGGCTTGGGATAAGTATGGGTAATCAACAACTCGCGAAATGGATTGCCGAGGAAGGGCTGGCAGATGACTTCCTCAGGAATTTTGACTGGGAAAGCTATGATCTGGCAAAAACTACAAAAAAGGTGCAAAGCCAGCTTGAGAAATATGCTGAGCGACTCTTTTCGAGGCATACAAAATTAAAACTCTACAAGGAAGGCCTAAAAAGGAATATAAAGATCTTTCCTGTATACTCTCCAAAAGACATAATAAGTGACCCCCAGTTCAAATCGAGGGACTTCTGGATACAGGTGGAACATCCAGAGTTAAACGATACTATTACCTACCCAGGAACTTTTTTCAAATCGACAGAGGTTAGTGTTCATATGCACCGGAAGCCGCCATCGATTGGTGAGAACAACCAGGAGGTCTACAACGAGTTAGGTATTTCTACGACAGAACTAGCCCAACTGAAGCAAGCAAACGTCATCTGAGAATGTGCTAAATGGTAAGTCAACCATTCGAAGGAGTAAAGGTCGCTGATTTTTCATGGTGGGTAGCTGGGCCCTTAACCACTAAGACCCTTGCTGATTATGGAGCAACGGTAGTTCGTATAGAATCAGCCAAAAGACCCGGCGGACTGCGGACGACTATGCCCTATAAAGACAATGTGCCAGGGATAAACCGCTCCGGGTTTTTTGCCTTTTATAATGCTAACAAGTATTCCGTGAGCCTTGATTTAGAGCATTCCCGGGGGAGAGATGTTGCTAGGAAACTGGTAGCCTGGTCAGATGTTGTCGTTGAAAATTTTAACCCCGGCGTTATGGAGAAATGGAATTTAGCCTATGAAGACCTGAGAAAAATAAAGCCTGATATTATTATGCTGCGCACCTCAAATCAAGGCCAGACTGGGCCTTTCAGTAGGCTCGGGGGGCTGGGGCTTCAACTGAATGCCCTAACGGGTTTTGTTCACTTCACTGGATGGCCTGACCGAGACCCTCTGTCACTTATGTTTGCCTATTCTGACTATTTTGTTCCCCATTTTGCCATATCTGTATTAGCTGCTGCATTAGATTACCGGCGGCGTACTGGTAAGGGGCAAATGATAGACCTATCGCAGAGTGAAGTTTGTCTACAGTTTCTCGGGCCTTATCTCGTGGAATACGAGGTTAACGGAGAGGAATCAATGAGAAGAGGTAATCTGCATCCTTACGCTGTACCTCATAATGTTTATCCATGCAAAGGAAACGACTCTTGGTGTGCTATTGCCATATTCTCGGATGAGGAGTGGAGAAACTTTTGTAAAGTTATAGGCAACCCGCCTTGGACTAGGGATGCCAAGTTTGCTACCTTCCTTAGCCGAAAGCAAAATGAAGAAGAATTGGACACATTAATAGGCGAATGGACGATTAATCATACCGCTCAGGAGATAATGGAGCTAATGCAAGCAGCTGGTGTTGCAGCTGGTGTAGTAAAGAAGGGGGAAGATATTTATCAGGATCCTCAACTTCGGGAGGTGAATATCTTCTGGACTATGAAACATCAAGAGATGGGAGATTTTACACATATGGGTCAGCCTTGTCAGTTATCTAAGACCCCGGCCCTACCACGAATGCCTGCTCCTTGCATAGGTAAACATACTGAATACGTTTGTAAAAAGCTACTAGGTATATCTGAGGCTGAATTTGATGAGTTACTTATTTCTGGTGCCTTTGGCCTATAATGGAGATTGCGATACGTGGTACAAGAACAAGAACTGGGAGGTCGTGCCATGCAGGAAAAACGTTTAGCCATACACCTGAAGGATAGACCAGCACAACTGAGAGAAGCAAAGAAGAGTGGAGCCAAGATAATAGGCTACTTCCCTGGGAATTATGTGCCAGAAGAAATCATCTATGCTTCTGGGGCAGTGCCCATATGTCTTGTCTATGGTGGGGATCCCCACCCAGCCGATGCTGCTCTATCAGTGATACCAAACATAATTTGTCCCTTCGCACGAGCTCAGATTGGAGAGAGACTATTAAAGCGAAATCCATATTATGAGATGATAGACATGTTAGTGGCACCAATCACATGTCAACATCTGAGGAAAGTAGCCGAGATATGGGAGTATAATGGTGATATAGAAATCTTTAAGCTGGGAATTCCACACCAATATAATGCTGACTTTGCGCTGGAATACTATGCCGATAGGCTAAGAGCACTAAAGAACAAGCTGCAGGCATTTACAGGAAATGAAATTACAAGTGAACGAATCAGTGAGGCGATTAATCTTTATAACAAGATGAGAGAGTTAATAAAGAAGATAAGTTTGATGCGCCGTGTCTCTCCTACACCCATTAGTACCTTAGACTTCGTCAGACTGAACCATACCTCTTTTTGTGCTGATCCGGCTTTTATGGTAGACATTCTAGATTCTGTCTATCACGAACTAATGGAGAAACAACAAGTTACGAAGGCGGAGGCACCAAGGCTGTTGCTGCTCGGACCAAATATGGGCTATGGCGATTATAAGGTCTTGGAATTAGTTAAGGCAGTCGATGCCGAGATTGTAATCGAAGAGGTGTGTGAAGGTATCAGGTATTATTGGCAAGATATTGAAAATAAAGGTGATTTATTTCGGTCTCTGGCCAAGGGATATTTAGTGGATAGACTACCCTGTGCCTTTATGAGAGACTCGGCCAAAAAAAGGCTCGATTTTGCGCTTAAACTAGTTGTGAACTTCAATGTGTCTGGTGTAATATGGTACGAGCTGCTAAATTGCGAGACTTACGATGCTGAATCATACTATTTCGCTCAGAAGATGGGAGAACAGAATATACCAATGCTTATTTTGGAAGAAAGCTACGGCACGGCAGACATGGGTCGACTGAAAACTCGCTTAGAAGCTTTTACCGAGATCCTGAGAGGGGGGTAGTATGATTGAACTACTTAAGCTATGTGGCTTTGAAGCAAACGAAATTGAAACAGAGTTACCCAGGGTAGAAAGGGCGTTCAATAGGTTAGGAATGACTGTCGAGGATATTGAGCGAGCTAAGCAAAGACTCACCAAGTATTATGATATAGAACTAAAGGGTGTACGCAAACTCCTGAGGCTAGTTGTGCAAGAAGTAGTTGACATACTACTGGCAAGAGAGGAAGGTAAGACAAAGATTTTTTATGGGTTTATGGCATCGGGGTTTACTATTTTTGGTTCTGCATTAAGATCTAGATCTAAAGAAATTTGTGCAGCACATCTAGGCCAGCAGTTTCAGTTCGTGGTTGGTTCCATATTTGACAAAATGGTTCCCATATTGGAGGCAGCTGAGCAGCTATGGCTAAAAGCCGGGAAAGTTTCTCACTGTGGTAATGTAAAGACGCTTGTGGGGCTATTAGCCTTAGACTTAATTCCAAGGCCGGATCTAATTGTAACTTCGGGTACTCTGTGTGACGCGGCTCCGAAGACAATTGATTTGATTCACGAACTGTATGGCATACATACGTGTTCCTATGATACCTGTCAAGACAGGGACTTTAGAGAGTACCCCACTGCAACAAAGCGTATTGTCGATTTAGCAGCAAAAAGCATGAGGAAGGTTAATCAAAGGATAGAGAAAGTGGCGGGTTTTGAGATAACAGATGCCATGCTATGGGAGGTACTAGATGTTAGGGACGAGTTGGGATATGCTCTAGGCAAATTGCAGATTTTAATCGAAAGCAGTAACCCGTTACCTATACGACCTAACAACCAAATGTTATGGATATGCTTGCTTTATTCTACGTTGAGTATAGATAGTCTATCTGATGCAATTGATGCAGTAAATACACTAAATGAAGAATTGCAAGAAAGGGTTAATAAGGGGCTAGGAGCGGTAGAAAGCGGAGCTCCGAAAATACTGACCCTTCATCCCACACATTTTACAGATCCAAGACTAGATCATCTAATTAGTGAAATTGGTATAGCTATAGTGTCTACAGATGTAACATTTAAAGCGTCTGACTTGGATTCTGACTTGGAGAGCTCAGGAGACCCTTATGAGGTAATGTTATTATCGCATTTGCAGAGGTCCCCGCCCGCTGGCCTTCAAAGAAGGATTCTTTTGCTTATAGAAGAATGTAAAAGGTTGAAAGTCGATGGCTTGCTAGATCGGTACCACGTAGGGTGTCGATCTGTCACCGGTGACGCTCTAATGATTAAGAAGGCTATTATAAAGGAACTAGGCATACCTGTTCTATTACTAGAAAGGGACGATTTCGATCCTCGCACTTATAGTGAAGATCAAAACAAGAGAAGCCTAGAGCTATTTAAGACGATGCTGATTAAGACATCTAACTGAACAAGGGTAATAGGGGCACCCTAGGAGAATATACTGAATATGTTTGCACTAAGATACTGGGAATGTCAGAGAACTTTTTATTGAGCTACTATCGGAAAGAGTATTAGAGTAAATTTTAGGCAGCAGAGCGGGCTCTACCAAGGGAAATCAGGGTGTTATGGGTACTTTTAGATTCTTTGGGGTGGACCTCATCATTAGGACAGGATAGGGACGATATTAAGATTGGGCCCCGCTGTCCTTAATGGGCTGGTGTTGAGCATTCTACCACATCTCCATTGGTAGCTTCTACCCGGATTGACGTAACGCCTCAGCCGGTGTCTGATAGCCCAGGGCCTGGTGAGGACGCTCGGTGGTATAGAAAGGTAGAGGAGGCGGCGGTTATCGGGGTAAAAGATGTGGAATGGGGTCAGCAGGTGAGGGCGGTGCTAAGGCTCAAAAAGGGAGAGAAGACCACCGAACAGGAAATCATTGATTTCTGCCGCCCCGCCTGGCAGGCTTCAAGCGTCCCACCTCAGTAGTCTTTGTCAGCGAAGAGCTGCCCACTGGCTCTATTCTGAAGAGCAAGTCAAACAGATACCATCACTTATTGCTGAGATTAGGAAGTGTGAGCGGTGCGGCAAGCCACGCCCAATAGGCTACCGAAGGTTCTGCAGAGAGTGCAGCCAATACAGGAAAAAGCTCTACTACAGGAGTCTGAGCCTGTATGTGGTCAGCAAAAGTGGGACAATTCAAGCCATTGAGTTAATGTACACTCAGAGGCCATTGCCCTGCTCCCTGGCAGTCCTATTATAATCCCTTCTTGCTTGGAATGTCCTGCTTTTCGCCTC
>Ga0315548_1000100_pt1 | contig 73388 bp, 48 predicted proteins | sample SalMarSW160110MG_2_FD_202540 | JGI IMG/M metagenome (GOLD analysis project Ga0315548, IMG submission 202540) | Salt marsh sediment microbial communities from the Plum Island Ecosystem LTER, Massachusetts, United States - Salt Marsh Sediment SW1601-110 ... | reverse complement strand
ATATTTTCTCCGACGCTCTTGCTTGTAATCAGATAGTCGAAGGAGAGACGTTCGTATTTCGGGTGCATGAATCGGCCGTAAGGATCGATAACGTTGCCATCGATTTTCAGGATGACGTCATCTCTTTTAACGACCTCGCAACCGGTTCCAAGGTTATATACATCCGTTACATAAACACCATTTTCGAGGGCCTCGGGCATTTTTAAAAAAGACCGCGTAACCGGATTGAGCAACTCTGTTATTTCAAAACCCACTTTACCAAAGCCTTCGTAACTGCCGTCATCGATACTCTTGAGGAATCTGTTAATTGTCTCTGAAGGGATAAGGCCGGCTTCTTTGTCCTTATTTGACCAGCTTGCTATTCCAATCGGCGCCGAACCGACGCAGTAAATCTCTCCCGCCTCGGTACGCTGTGATGCGCCGGAAACAACATAGCAGAGATACTGCGCATGCGATGTACTTGTCTTTTGAACGTTCACACGGTCGAGATAGCCTCTTCCGTTATACACACGGTTGTCCGAAGAGAGCCAGTAATAATCGACTTCCGCTCCTTTTTGATATTCCTCGTCGAATATCAACGGTTTAAGAGGCGTTCTCAATTCGTTCGGATCCAGTTGGATCAGGCAAAGATTTGCCTCGTAATCAACAACTACGAGTTTTGCTCCAACGAAATCATTTTGGCCGTGCCGAAGAACCTTTAAAAATGTGTGGTTTGCAACGCTCTCGGCGGTAGTAATAACCTTATACTCTCCGACCGCACAGGCACATGCCCATCTCTCCGATATATTCCTGTGTTTCCAGGGTTCGCTGAGATTATAGCTTTGTTTGGAAATTTCCAGGTAAACGATGGAATCTTTCATCTTCTCGGACAAATCAGACCTGTTTTTACCGAGCATAGCTGCATGTGAGCTGTGTTCGAAAAATACGCCGAGTACTATCGATATAAAAATCATCTTTTTCTTCATGATTTTGTCCCCGGACGGGCCTCAGCAGGAATATTATATTTCTCGAGTATGGGTTGATGTCTTCGCCTGGCGGCTTCGGAATCAAGGCGTAAAACATTATTGTTACCCAGAAACTTTATTGTATAGAACGAATCGGTCGATTGTTTGAAGGCGTTAAGAACATCATCGAGGCTGTGTATATTAATTCCATTAACGCTCTCAACAACCTGGTTCTTGAACTGGTAAGCATAAGCATTAACCTCATCGGACATTACCGCCGAAAGAACAACGTATTCTTTCCGTTGTCGGTCCGTGTTAAGCTGTATCGAATGAGCGAACAAATATCGCAGGTAAAAAGGTATTTCCTTCGGCCAACGCGACCCCCAGGTCTCGAGAAAATTTCGCGTTGCTGGTACGAATACCAAACCTGCAAAGCACACATAAGGAGGCGGTCGATCATACTGGCGGATCCGATCGAAAACCGGTTTATTCAATGCTATGGTTGCCGTTGTTTCTTTGAGATTGCCCTGACGATAGAAAGTCAGATGCAGAGTTTCACCGATTTGCCTGGATTCAACAACCTCAGAGATAAACAATCTCAGACCATATATTTGAATCATTCCATCGTTGTCAATATTATAGTCATCGATTTTTGTCACAACATCACCCGGCTGGAGAATAGTTTCTATAGATGAGTGCATAATCGTACCCACTACAACGATACCATCCTCATTCGAGGGTACTTTGAGGTAATCTCTGTAATTGGAATTGTGCAATCCCGGATAGAAGATTGCTCCCATGGAGCCGAAACCGTCGTATTTGCCGTCTTCGATGTCCGTTAAAAAATGCTTAATTACCGTTGTGGGAATCAGGTAACCGATATTCTCGGCTTCCCTCAAGCCCTGGAAAGCGACTCCGACAACCTTGCCGTCCTGTATTACGGGCCCGCCGCTATTGCCCGGATTTATAGCCGCATCCGTCTGAATAACCAGGTGACTATCCGCCGCGCTGTGAGCGTATGTATCTGCTTCTATACGGGAAACAACACCCTCCGTTACGGAAATACGGTCGCCACCGATAGGGAAACCATACGTAGATACAGTGCTGTTTACCTTTGGAATTCCCGCCAGTTCCAGCGCATCGGTTCCCTCGAAGAAACTCTTATCGTCAACGGTAAGAATGGCCAGGTCGCAGTCGTGTCCGACAAATACAATTCTCGCCGGAAAGCGCCTGGCGACGTTCTCTTTTCTCAGTTCAACATACCTGCAGTTACCGACGTTATGAGCATTGGTGAGGATTCTCTCGCCGGAGATGATAAAACCGGAACCTAAGCTCTGGGCCATATCTTCTCTCTTCCAGGGAGTTACATAATCGAAATCCTGCTTGAGACTTCTTATAAGGATTACCGATTTATCCGGTGCCTGTAATCCGACACCTTCGGATGCATATAAATTGCTGCTTAATTCTAATACGGCAAGGATTGCCATCAGGAACCGTCTCCAATAATACATTGCCAGAAACTCCATTAAAGATATTAAATTGTACTGCCAAAAATAACACATAACCGATTAAGTTATCCGGAAACATATTAGGCGGATGTCCTGAAGATTGGAAGAATATTTTATAAATATCAGATAATTATATATTGAGATTTGTCTTACGTTAAGGACTGATTTATATGAGCTTTATTTAGTTGGATAAAATTATGGAACATGTTGTAATTTTCCTTTATTTTCTTGCAACACAGTCCTGTTTTCTATAAAGTAACAGGGCTTTTTTAGATGAGTATTTTTGGCTGTTGGATAAAATATAAGAGAAGACCATACACGATAGAGTTGGTTTTCTTATAAAACATCAAATAAAGCAGGGCCCGTAGCTCAGCGGTTAGAGCAGTGGACTCATAATCCATTGGTCGAAGGTTCGAATCCTTCTGGGCCCATTCATAAACGCGGTTTTTTCGTATCTGTACCAGTTGGCTTGACCTGAGCTTGACTTTTTCCGGGTTCAGTCAGCAGTAAGAATTATGGGGATTAAGCATCCAGAGATAAAGTGAGGCGATTATGACGATTGACGAAAGAGTAAAAAAAATTGAAGGCCAATTGGTTCGTGTAAGATGGTTTAATCGCTGTCTCATAGCCTGCATAGCCCTGTCTTTGGGATTCTGCTTAATCTTGAAGATTTTTGGCTCAGAGAAGGCGTGGGCGCAGTCCGGCACAAAAGAAATTCATGCCAACACATTAGTCCTTGAGGACGAGAACGGCAAGGCCCGCGCCGCGATGGGCATGCTCATCAAGGATGCGCCGGGGTTGGTGCTGTATGACGAGAATGGCAAGGACCGTGCCCTTCTGTCGGTAGTGGCCAAGAAAGGGCCGTTGCTGTGGCTTAATGACGAGAACGGCACGAACAGCTTAGCTCTATTCGTGGGCAAGGACGGGCCGGGGTTGGAACTTTATGATGAGAACGTCAAGACCCGCATCAGACTGGCTGTTGTCAAGGATGGGCCGCGTCTGAATCTGTATGATGAGAACGTCAAAAACCGCGTCAGTCTGAGCGTGGGCAAGGCCGGGCTGGGGCTGGCGTTGTATGATGAGAACAGCAAGCCCCGCGCCAGTCTGGGTATGGACAAGGACGGGACGAGAATGAGGCTGTATGATGAGAACAGCAAGCCGATTTGGAAAGCGCCATAAAGTGGTTGGCTTGACCTGAGCTTGACTTTTTTTGGTGATAATTTTTAGGAATTGAAGCAATGGGAGAAAAAACACATCCACCATCTGTAAAAGAGACAGCTTTTGAATGTCCACACTGCGGAGCATATACGACTCAATATTGGTTCACATTGTATGCGAGGCAACGGGAGGATGAGCGAGCCTTGCCTTTTGTTCCAAGTAAAGAATGGATGAAATCGATGGAAGCTGAATATGGCCCAATGGGGACAAAACCAGATAGCAGAATGTTTGAATATTGTGTCGATTTATACAACAGAATAAAGACAGGATATGTTTTACTTGAGAAAAGGGATGATACTTATCCTGATTACAACCTTAAAAACCTTTATATGAGCAAGTGCTATCACTGCAAAAAATTAACTATATGGGTACATGATAATATTGTCTTTCCACACGAGAAACAAGGTATTCAACCAAATCAAGATTTGCCTGAAGATATTATTAAGGATTTTGAAGAAGCTCGCGATATTGTCGGACTTTCACCCAGAGGTGCTGCTGCATTGCTGAGATTGTGCATTCAGAAATTATGTATATTTCTCGGAGAAAAAGGTAAAAACATTAATGATGACATAGCAAGCCTTGTCAAGAAAGGACTGAATCCTCTTATCCAACAATCTTTAGATATTGTTCGTGTAATTGGCGGTCAGGCAGTACACCCGGGGGTGATTGACCTAAATGATGATAGGGATACTGCAAACAAATTATTTGCTCTGATAAACGTCATAGCTGACCAAATGATAACACACCCAAAGACAGTGAATGAATTATATGGAAAAATTCCACCAGAAAAAAGGGAAGCTATCGAAAATAGAGACAAAAGAATGGACAATAATTAAAAAGAAAAAGCTTCTCTTATATCTTATGCTTGATATATTTCAGAAATAATGAAAACATATTATTAATGCAAAAAGGTTTTTTCTGAAGAAATTGAGGTATCTAATGAAAAACATTTTGCACAAGATTTTAATAACAATCATTTATTTATATTTCTTCATGGCCATTTTGATTTGTACTCCGTATTTCAATTGGAATTATGCTAAGACGCATGGCTTCGTAAATTGGATTTGCTTTGGTGAAGTTGTGGCAACCGCAAAAGCCATCGTATGGCCATACTATGTATTTGTTTCTACCCATGAGAATCATTATGATTCACCTAATGCTACCCATTTTATTAATTCAAAAAAGGCTTTCGATGAAGCATTGATAATTGTAGATAAAGTTGGGGATGTTTCTAAATTACCAACAAACAGAAAAGCTGAGTTTGCTGACCTTCTAAGGGTTGCGATTAATGAAGCTAATCAGGTACAACCGCTGTATCTACAAGAGGCACATATTGATTATCCTAATATGTATGAAAATAAATATAAACACGGAATCAGCCTTATGCTGCAAGGAATCGAAACTGACAATACAGCATTAATTTTATCTGGAGCGTTTGAATGCAACGAGTTTGCAGATTGGATTCAAATACACAAAAGTGAATTTTCGCACTAACAGTTAATCTGGGGACATCCGGAAAAAAGGAGCGTAACACTTTTTCCTCGACAACGCATTACCCAATACACTTAAAAACATCCAGAAAAGCATATTGGCTTGACAATAAAAAACTTATTCATAAAATGATTTTATAGCTCGTGTGCATAAAGGCATTAACGCAAAAATACAGAACGATATAAAAAATATGAGATTATTCAGAGGTCCCAAAAATGGAACATAAGTGTCCAAAGAAATCACGATATTTATCGGGAAAAAGGATTCTCCCTAAGCCAATCACTAAAGATTATTCCGTGACTGACATAATTGACAAAACATTCAATGCCTATAATGCAGGAAGGATAAAAGATGCTTCTGAATTAATTGTAAAAGAGTATTCCAAAGAGGAAGTTACAGTTGGAATGAGCCTGGCAGGCGCACTGACCCCTGCCGGAATGGCTTCTTCGATTGTACCTTTAATTGAGCACGGATACGTTGACTGGATTGTTGCAACAGGGGCAAATATGTATCACGATATGCATTATACATTTAATCTTCCTCTTTATGAGGGTAGCCCGAATGTCGATGATTGTGCTTTAAGAGAGGTAGGTGTAACAAGGATCTATGATGTTCTTTTCGATTATGAAAATGTTTTGATGGAAACAGACAGAAGGTTAAGGGAAATCCTGACAAGAAAAGAATTCCAAAAAGAAATGGGAACCCAGGAATTCTACAATCATCTCGGAAAAATAATGAACGAGGTCGAACAAGAGAGCAAACTCGGGAAAGTTAATATCTTAGCATCAGCTTATAGATCGGGCGTTCCTGTTTTTACATCTTCTCCGGGAGATTCAACCATCGGCATGAATATAGCAGGGCTGCAGATCCTAAGCGATAAATTTAAATTAAGAATAAATCCGAGCATAGATGTAAATGAGTCAACCGCCATCGTCCTTAATTCAAAAGTATATGAAAAAGGCAAAACAGCAGTAATCCTGGTTGGAGGCGGAAGCCCTAAGAATTTTATGCTTCAAACAGAGCCACAGATACAGGAGATATTAAGAATTAAAGAAGTTGGGCAGGATTATTTTATTCAGATAACAGATGCAAGAGTAGATACCGGCGGTTTATCCGGAGCAACCCCTAAAGAAGCTGTAACATGGGGTAAAATAGATCCGAAGGAAGTTGAGAAAAGCGTTATAGTTTACACAGATTCTACAATTGCACTCCCATTAATAACCACTTATGTAATGCAAAATACAGGCCCGAAAAAACTCAAAAGGCTTTATGACAGAAAAGATGAATTAATGGAAAAATTAAAAAGTTCATATTTCAAAAATTTCAGGGAAACTGCTCCGAAAGAGATGAGACAGATAGAAGAACTTCTTAATAAGAATTTTGATTAAACTGAGCAAAGATGGAAGAAAACAAACTTCTTAAACTTGTAAAAAAACATGGTTCTCCTCTTTTTATTATAGACCATAAAATAATAAAGGAAAACTATCAGAGATTTAAAAAAGCCCTACCGAGAGTTCAGGCATATTACGCGGTTAAGGCGAATTCAGACCCGGAAATAATAAGAACCTTGTTTAATGAAGGGTCAAGTTTTGACGTTGCATCGTACAACGAGTTTATAGAGGTGTACAATCTCATTGATATGTGGAGGGAAAAGAAGAAAGAGTTTTTCATTTGGGACAAAATAATTTTTTCAAATACTATAAAAGACAGGGATACCCTAAGAAAAATAAATAAATACGGGCCTCTCGTCACTTACGATAATCTGGAAGAGCTGAAAAAAATAAGAGAGTACTGCAGAAAAGCCGGCTTGATTCTTAGATTAAAAGTTCCGGATACAGGCTCGAAGGTGGAAATGGCTTCAAAATTCGGGGCAGAGCCCGCAGATGCCTCAAAGCTGATAAAAAAATGCTTTGATTTAGGATTAAAGGTAGAAGGCCTGAGCTTTCATGTTGGAAGCCAGTGCACTAATTTTGAAAATTATGTCTCCGCTTTGAGCATAACTTCTGGGATATTTAATGAAGCAAGGAAAAAGGGGTATGAGTTAGATATAATTGACATTGGAGGAGGATTTCCTGCGCTTTATGATTCTAATGTCCCGAGGTTTGAGAAACTTGCGGTCATATTAAATGAAGAATTCAACAGGCTGTTTCCGAAAGATACGGAAATTATCGCTGAACCCGGTAGATTTTTTGTAGCAACATCCTCAACGCTTGTTTCTGAAATAATCGGAAAGGCAAAAAGAGACAATAAGGTTTTTTATCATATTAACGACGGCGTTTATCAAACTTTTTCAGGGGTTATTAATGACCACTGGATTCCAAATTTCCATTCTTTTAAAAGAGGAAAAAAAGAAATATGCGCGGTTGTAGGGCAGACTTGTGACAGTTTTGACAAAATTTCTCTGGCTGAGTATCTTCCATGCAACTTAGGAATAGGAGATTATCTCTACACAGAAAATATAGGGGCTTACAGCATAGCTTCTTCAACAAAATTCAATGGATTTGAAGGGGCAAAAATCCTGCATGTAAATAACTAATTCTTTGTCTATCTCTTATCATATCTTTTCCGTGCAGAAACCAAGGATATAAGTACTTTAAAAAACCATTTACTAATAACCCCACCAAAGGGCCTATTTTTCACTTGAAAATCGCTACAACCACATTACAACGGCAAAATTCATTTGTTTACATTAGTGTCAGGAGGTGCTATCCGATTTTCCTTTACCTGATATGGCATATGGATTATGATTCATTCTCTATGAATGTATTAATACAATTGCGAATCCTGAAACAACAAACTACTGATGACGGATTTATCTCAGACGAGAGAATCGGCCATTTATAGGCTCAAGTATTTATGACAGAGACAAAAAGACCTCCTGAACAACCTAATATTCTTATTGCGGACGACCAGCCCGATGTGCTAAAGGCTCTGCGGTTACTGCTCAAAGCGGAAGGTTTTAAGATTGAGACGGCTTCAAGTGCCGCTGAAATAATTGATTCGGTCAAAGCCCATGATTTTGACGTTATTTTAATGGACCTCAATTACGTGCGGGGTGAGACGTCGGGCCAGCAGGGTCTTAATGTACTTTCGATGATCCGGCAAATAGATGATACGCTTCCGGTGGTTGTGATGACGGCATGGAGCAGCGTGGAGCTGGCGGTGGAGGCAATGCGGCGGGGGGCCCGTGACTTCGTACCCAAGCCATGGAAGAACGAGCGTTTGCTGACTGTCCTGCGTACTCAGATAGAGCTCGGTCATGCCCTGCGCAAGGGCAAACAGCTCGAACAGGAGAATGAATTGCTCAAGGACCAGAGCACTCATTCACTGATTGCAGAGTCACATGTGATGCAACCTGTGTTGGAAGCCATCGCCAAGGTGGGACCTTCCGATGCTAATGTGCTTATCACCGGTGAGAACGGAAGCGGAAAGGGCGTTGTTGCAAATGCCCTGCATGAAGCGTCGGATCGAAAAGACATGACAATGGTTACCGTCAATACCGCCAGTATCCCGGAGACCGTGTTCGAAAGCGAACTGTTCGGACATGTGGCCGGTGCTTTTACAGACGCCAGATCGGACCGTTTGGGACGATTTAAATTAGCCGATGAGGGCACATTGTTCCTGGATGAAATCGCCGCCATACCGGCAAGGCTGCAGTCAAAACTTCTGCGCGTTCTCGAGAGCGGGGAGTTTGAGCCTATCGGTTCATCCAAAACCTGTCGCGTCAATGTCCGTGTACTTTCCGCCACGAATGCGGATTTATCGGAGGAGGTGACTCAGGGTAATTTTCGTCAGGATTTGTTTTATCGTCTAAATACGGTCGAGATTCACGTGCCCCCTTTGCGGGATCGCAAAGAGGACATTCCGCTTCTGGCTATGCACTTTCTGGGCGGTTATGTCAAAAAGTACCGCAAGTCCATTTCCGGTTTCGATACGGCCGCTATGCAGGCTTTGTGTACCTATCACTGGCCCGGCAACGTGCGCGAGCTCGACCATGCGATCGAGCGCGCCGTTCTTATGGCACAGGATAAACTCATACATTCACACGAGCTTGGTCTGACTGTAAAGTCGGAGGACGAACTTCGACTCGGACATGTAACGCTTGAAGAAATGGAGCGTCGGGCCATTCGCAAGGCAATGGTCAAGTTCGATGGTGACATCAGCAAGGCTGCTGTGGCCCTTGGACTCAGTCGAGGCGCATTGTACCGGCGTATAGAAAAATATCAGATTCAATAAGATGAGATTCGAACGCCAAATTCTGGTTCGGTCGTTAGTTAGCGGATTTGCAGGGTCCTTGATAGCGTTGTGGTTTGTATGGGCGGGCGACTACTCACTTCAGACGCAAGTAACGTTAACTGTCCTGATTCTCCTGTTGTGGATTGGATTTGCTTTTGGCCTCAAAGCCAGAGTGGTTTACCCCCTGCGTACGCTTACAAACCTGCTGGAAGCGCTGCGGGAAGGTGACTACTCCCTTCGACTTCGTGGTGCACACCGCGATGATGCGCTTGGTGATCTGATTTTCGAAGTCAACGCATTAACTCGCTCTCTGCAGGAGCAGCGTTTCGGGGCGGTTGAGACGACCGCACTTTTGCGTAAAACGCTGGCACAAATAGATGTCGCCATGTTTGGGTTCGATCAGGATGGCCGCATATGTCTGGTCAACGACAGCGGCCAACAGGTCTTGGGTAAAAGCAACGAAAATATTCTTGGACATAAAGCAAAAAGTTTAGGGCTCGCAGACTGTCTGCAGGGAGCGACCCCACGTGTGGTGGATCTGGCACTGCCGATAGGTGTGCGTCGCTGGGAATTACGCCGGACTACTTATCGAGAAAAAGGCCTGTCGCATCAGCTAATTTTTCTGTCCGACCTGACACGTACTCTTCACGAGGAAGAACGCCTTGCATGGAAGCGACTGATACAAATCATGCGTCACGAGATTAATAACTCGTTGACCCCAATCCAGTCGGTGGCACAAACCCTGCAGGACCAGGTTAGAAAAAATACGAATCAATCTCAATTCAAAAACGATGTATTAGAAGGACTGGAGATTATCGCCTCCCGCTCTGAAGAATTAAGCCGGTTCATCGCATCATATACGAAACTTACACGTCTGCCCGATCCTGTATTCGATAAAGTAAATGTGCGTATATGGATTCAGCACGCAATCAGCCTGGAAACGCGTCTAAAGGTTGTCGTTCAACCGGGACCTGATTTGACTATTGAAGCGGACCAAGGTCAATTGGACCAGTTACTGATAAATGTGATTTCCAATGCGGTGGAAGCGTCTCTTGAGACAAAACCCGATAGTGACGGCGAAGTGGTGGTTGGATGGCAGATTAACGGGCAGCACCTGCAGGTATGGATAGATGACGATGGACCCGGCCTGATTGAAACAAGAGATGTCTTTCTGCCGTTCTTTACAACCAAAACGCATGGTTCGGGGATTGGTCTGACCCTCAGCCGCCAGATCGCCGAAGCGCACGGCGGACATTTGACGCTTGAAAACAGAACCGACAGCAAAGGATGCCGTGCGTGTTTGTGGCTTCCTATCGCGGCAAATAAGGGGCAATCCGAAAATCGTTAAAATAAATTATGGAACTTGTACCATTCAAACAAAAATACATAAGAGATGTTATTTCGTGGATTAAAACTGAAAGAGATTTAGTTCAATGGGCAGGGGCGACATTTTTCTGGCCTCTGACGCAAAAGCAGTTTCGCGAACATCTCAAGGCCGCCAAGACAGCGATCCCGGATCTTTACCCTTTTGCTTTATGTCAACGCGGAAAGATAGTCGGTTATTGTGAAATATCGGATTTGAAACTCGCGTACGATTCGGCCATGCTCTCACGTGTCTTAGTAAATCCTCGCAGTCGCAACAAGGGACTGGGCCAGTTTATGGTTAAACAGGCCGTGCGTTTTGGTTTTGAACAACTCGGTCTGAACCGGATTGGACTCGGAGTATTCGATTTTAATATACCCGCTGTTCAATGTTATATTCGGGCCGGATTTGTTTACGAAGGCACATTGAGACAATCTGCGCGGGCCGTTGGTGAATACTGGAACTGTCACATGATGAGCCTGTTGAAAATGGAATGGAAGGCAGACAACAGTCGATAGAGTACAGAGAACAAAACTTTTAACTTTTGATTTTTATGAATAGAATATTAGAGGAAATGAAAAATGCCGCATATCATTGTAAAACTTTATCCGGGACGCTCAGAGCAGCAGAAACAACAACTGGCGTATGCAATTACTAAGGATGTAATATCAATTGCCAAATGTGAAGACAAATCCGTGTCCGTGGCATTTGAAGAGGTCGATCCCGCCGATTGGCCGGAAAAAGTGTATAAACCCGACGTCCTCGACAAACAAGATAAATTGTACAAAAAGCCGGGATATAATCCGTTCGATTAAATTATTTCTATAAAACCATAATACGATTAAAATCGCCAGGTAGGTCCGGCCGGTCCGAAGGCAACCGAACTCATCAAGGCACTTAATATCTACAACTCAAGTCAAATCGCTATTTCATAAATAAAGCAATAATATTTTCATCATTTTTCTGTAACTAAAATGCGTTTCATACATTATGAAAATGCAATAATTTGAGTACTGCTGCGACTATATTAAATATGGGCTTATTAATGGGCAAAGGTGCAAAAATGGAACGCTATACAAAAAAAATGTTTCTTTGGTTTAATAACGAATATCCCTCATGTGTAATATTACCAGTTTGTGAGCAATGAAAGACAATTCATTGAAATCCATCCCGATAATCCTAACAGCTTCAATCAGCCATAATTATATTACAGCACATACTACTAAGAAATTGTCCATTATCGGGCGCAGAACACACAGAACCGAACACAATCAAATCCGTTCCAAGACCTGCAGATATGAAAAAACGCTGTATTTCGGTCATTATAAGGGATTTCATTAATATAAATATCTGGCATGGCAGTTGCTAAATAAGACGGCATGGATATACAACGAAAAAATATAAAACGAAAACGCTGGATTCGCAGAGGGCTTTATATCACGTCCGCCTTAGTCATACTGGCTGTGGCAACTTTGGGGCTTTCTCGTCTGGAACCGGCCGCACCATCTGTTGACAGGCGTACACTCTGGATCGATACGGTTAAACGAGGTCCGATGTTGCGCCAGGTTAGAGGTGTTGGGACTCTGGTTTCTGAGGACGTATTAGTCGTACCTGCCGCGGTGGCGGGACGTGTTGTGAAGATTCTGGTCGAACCCGGTACGGTAGTGGATGCTAATACCGTTATTTTAGAGCTTAGTAATCCTGAATTAGAGCTTGAGTGGCTGGACGCCGAATCTCGATTGAATTCGGCAAAAGCACATCTGGATGCTCAAAAAACCCAGTTGCAGGACCAATTATTGGGTATGGAAGCCAATATCGCCCAGATGGAAGCCTCTCTGAGGGAATATAAACTCAGGGCACAGGTGAACAAAAAACAATACGATGATGATCTGATTTCCGAACTGGAATTTGAGCTTTCCCAGGCCAGCGTGGAAGAACAGGAAAAACTGCTGGAGTTCAATAAAAGACGCCTGATTATGTTTCGTGACCAGACCAGTCCTGCACAGTTGGCCGAATCGGAGGCTGGCTTACATCAGGCCGAATCTTTGTTTAATCTAAGACAAAACCAGATCGAATCTTTACACGTGCGTGCCGGCACGGCCGGTGTTCTGGCATCTGTGAGGGATAAGATAGAGCTGGGCCAGTCGGTCTCGGCAGGAGCAATACTGGCAAGGATAACAAGTCCAAAAAAACTTAAAGCTCAGTTAAAGGTCCCGGAAGTACAGGCCCGTGATGTGATTATCGGCTTATCTGCAGAGGTGGATACGTACAACGGAACTGTTTCCGGAACGGTAACACGTATTGATCCGACAGTCATGGAGGGCAACGTAACGGTGGATATCAAATTAAACGGCGAACTACCCGAAGGAGCCAGGCCGGATTTATCCGTAGTTGGTACGATAGAAATCGAGCGCCTGAACGACATAATATATGTAGGCCGACCGGTTTTCGCATCCAGCCAAAGCACTGTAGAATTGTTCAAACTGGTTGAAGACGGTAAATATGCAATGCGTACACGCGTCCAGCTCGGACGCAGCTCGGTAAGTACGATAGAAGTCATAGAAGGTTTAATACCCGACGAAGAAATCATCCTCTCGGATATGTCGCAATGGGATGAACATGACAGGATTCGACTAAAATAGAAAAATTTTAAATTTTGAAACTTAAAACCATAGCTGAGACTCGGAACTGAAAAATGACAACTCTCCTGAACGATATCAAATATGCACTCCGCATGTTATGCAAGAAACCCGGCTTGACAGTAGTAGCTGTATTGATTTTGGCATTAGGTATTGGTGCCAATACTGCCTTATTCAGTTTAATCCAGGGTGTTTTGTTGAGTCCCCTGCCTTTTGATGATCCGGAACGTTTGGTAATGGTACAAAAATCTTTTATAGACCATGGCCCTGCGGGGAGCTGTTCCGGACCGGATTATCTGGACTGGGCACAGCAGAATACGGTGTTTGAGGGGCTTGCTGCCTTTGAGACTGAGTATCGCCTGAATCTGACAGGTCAGGGAGAACCATTAGCTTTGACCGGAGCACGGGTTAGTACGAATTTTTTTGAGACACTTGGTTCTCAGGTTGCGCTGGGACGCGTATTTCGCAGCGACGAATCCGAGAACGGCAAAAACAAAGTGGCGATACTAAGTGACCGATTGTGGCGTGAACGCTTTAGCGCGGATCCTGACATTGTCGGAGAAACTATCGCCCTGGACAGTGCACCCTGGAATGTGGTCGGAGTGGCTCCACCCTTGATGGGATTTATTGAAGAGATGATACAGTTCTATATTCCGCTACCCATCGATAACCTCCGCAGATACCGCGGCGATCATTATCTGGAAGTGATTGGCCGTTTGAAACCTGACGTATCCATACGGGAAGCTCAGGCCCAAATGAATGTGATATGCTCCAATATTGAGCAGCAACACCCACAAACCAATAAGAACAAAAGAGCTCATCTGGAGTCTCTCCATACTGGGCTTATTGAGGGTGTCCAGACTGCGTTTCTGGTGTTATATGGAGCTGTGGGATTTCTGTTGTTGATTGCCTGTGTAAATGTATCGAATTTGCTCTTGGCAAGGGCGGGCGGTCGTACCAGGGAAATTGCAATACGCAGTGCCTTAGGAGCCGGACGCTGGTGTATTTTTAGACAAATGCTGACCGAAAGCCTGCTTTTAGCGATGTTCGGGGGGGCTTTCGGACTGCTTTTGGGATTTTGGGGATTGAGCGGTTTAAAACTCATCGCACCAGCTATGTCACCTGATACGGGCGGCAGTATCCCCGGATTCGATGAGATTAGTCTTAATCCCATGGTGTTGGGATTTACTGTGCTGGTATCACTGATCAGTGGTTTGTTGTTTGGCATGGTCCCGGCCTGGCACAGCTGTCGTTTCCAAATCATCGAGACATTGAAGCTGGGTGGACGTTCTTTATCTCAGGGACATTCCCGTCATCGTGTTATTAATGTTCTGGTCGGCATACAGGTGGCCTTGGCCTTGATACTTCTGACCGGGGCCGGTTTACTCATCAGAAGCTTTTTCCGGTTGCAGCATGTTGATCCCGGATTTATGGGAGATCGCGTCTTGGCGGTTACTCTGGAACGGCCTGATACCGAGAAAAATCGCAGCCTAAGTAACCGTGTTGCTTTTTACGAAGAGGTTGTTGAACGTATCAGTGCCTTGCCTGGAGTGGAATGTGCCAGTGCCATCAGTAGGCGTCCTATCACCTCCAGCACAAACGACAGTAATTTTAATATCAAGGGACGAAGTTTTCCTATAGAACGTACACCCAATGCGGAGTACCGTCGAATCACTCCCGACTATTTCAAATGTATGAAGATTCCTTTGATTCGGGGATGCATGTTTACTTCTGCGGATCGCGGTACCGGTCAACATGTTATTATCGTAAGCCAGGAATTGGTACGTAGGTACTTCCAGGATACAGATCCAATTGGTCAAATACTCCGGTTAAATGGCCAAGACAAAGAGATTGTTGGAATTGTCGGCGATGTCAAACAAAAAAGCCTGAGTAGCAGTCGTATGCGGACATTCATGTACGAACCTATAACCCAGAATTGTCCGCGTGGTATGAGCCTCATGATTCGCACAACCGGCGACCCTGAGACCTTGATAAGTTCCATACGCAAACAGGTCTGGGATATCGATCCCAGCCAGCCTATCCTGCGGACGGCTTCTATGAAAAGCATTGTTGCAGAATCCATGTCCGTGGAACGATTTTGCATGATCCTGCTGGCTGTTATGGCAGGCGTGGCCTTACTAATGGCCGTGGTCGGGCTCTATAGTATGATAGCCTATGCGGTCAACGAGCGTATCAATGAAATCGGTATCCGTATGGCTCTGGGTGCCCAAGCTGGTGACATCCTCAAGCTTATAACAAAACGTGGTTTAATCTTAACCTTCATCGGTCTCGCTGTCGGCATAGTCGGCGCATTTGCCCTGATGCGTTGTCTGTCCGGTATGCTATATCAAATCAGCGCGACCGATCCAGTGACATTTGTGATTGTTCCATTGATACTCTTAACCGTTGCTATGCTGGCTTGCATTATCCCGGCGAGACGGGCATCTCGTGTCGATCCTATGAAGATCTTAAGATATGAATAGTGAATTTCGAATAACGAATATTGAATGATTAATGAAGGAAAAAAATGAGTACTTTAATCAACGACATCAAATACGCCGTTCGACAACTACTTAAGAGCCCCGGCTTTACAACCATGGCGGTGTTGGTGCTTGCCCTGGGTATCGGGGTGAACACGGCGATATTTAGTGTAGTTGATGCAGTACTATTACGTCCCTTGCCTTTCCCGAGACCAGAACAATTAATACAGGTTAAAACCCATTGGATTAGCGATGATTCTGAGGGTACTATTTCCGGTCCGGATTACTGCGATTGGGCCGAGCAAAATTCGGTCTTCGAACATCAAAGCGCTGTGCAGTTCAATCGCAGGTTCAGTTTGACAGGTATGGATGATCCCATCGCTTTGAACGGCATTGGAGTTTCGACGAATTTTTTTAATACTCTGTGTGGTGGCAGGATGCTGCTGGGAAGAACATTCCTCCCGGAGGACTCCAAATTAGGGAACCATCGGGTGGTTGTTCTGAGCCATCCGCTCTGGCAAGACTTGTTCGGGGCTGATCAGGATGTAATCGGTAGAGAGATATCGATCGATCGAGAGTCCTGGATTATTATTGGCGTTGCCAAACCTTTAATGGGATTTATTGAAGAGTCTGCCCAGGTATTTGTTCCCCTTGTTCACGAACGCCTTAAGCGGGGAAATCGGGATAATCACTATCTGTCTAGCTTTGGACGTCTAAAGGATGGTGTCTCCATAGCTCAGGCACAGGCGGAAATGGATGTTATTGGTACAATTCTAGCCCAACAATATAGCCAGACAAATAGTGATAAAAGGATTAGAATCTATCCTCTGCACGAGATTCTCGTCAGAGATATCCGTCCGGCTCTTCTGGTAATGTACGGTGCTGTAGTTTTTGTGCTGTTGATCGCCTGCGTCAACGTATCGAGTATGTTGTTGGCCAAGGCTACGACACGTACTAAAGAGATGGCGCTGCGCAGTGCAATGGGGGCGTCGCGGCTACGAATCGTACGCCAAGTTATCACCGAGAGTTTCATTCTGGCACTTTGTGGAGGTACACTGGGGCTATTACTGGCCTTCTGGGGTTTAAAGGTTTTGCATCTTATTTCACCATATGCCCAGGGGAGTCAGATTCCGGGATATGAACGGATCGGTCTGAATTCTACTGTGTTAGGATTTACTGGAGTTTTATGTATATTGACAACCATGTGCTTTGGTCTTGTCCCGGCTTGGCAGAGTACGACTTTGAGGTTAAGTGAGGCTCTCAAGACCAGTGCCCACCAACTTTCTACAGGTTCATATCGTCATTGTTCATTGAATGCATTGGTTGTCGTACAAGTCTCTCTGGCCCTGATGCTCCTGATGGGGGCTTTTCTATTGATAAAAAGTTTCCATAAGCTAAATCGCACGAATCCCGGTTTTGATCCGTCTCAGGTCCTTGCTATACAACTGGAACTGCCTCATACTCCCCACTATAATGAAAATCGCAACCGGGCGGCATTTTGTAAACAGGTGGCTGAGCATCTATCCACACTGCCGTCTGTAGAAAGCGTCGGCGGCATTAACATCCATCCGTTGACGCCATTCAGCGCCAACTGCGGAATTCAGATCAATGGCATTTATCGCGGACCAGCTGAATATCGCATGGTAACCGCCGATTATTTCGAGTCCATGAAAATTCCTCTGATGCAAGGGCGTTATTTGGGATCTGCAGACAACGGAACAGGTAAGCAAGTAGCTATCGTTAACCAGGAATTCGTGCATCGATACTTTGAGGATAAAAATCCCATTGGCAAACGGATACGTTATCACGGAGTCACAAAAGAGATTGTAGGAGTGGTTGGTAATGTAAAACTCGAAACTTTACGTGCCGTGCATTCTGAACCGTTTATGTATGAACCGATCGACCAGGATAGTTGGCACAGGATAACTATCCTTGTTCGGACTTCCGGTGACCCGGTAGCATTAGCCGGTGCCGTACGCAGTAAGATATGGGAAATTGATCCGGACCAGCCGATCCTGCGTATAGAATCGATGAACCAGATTATCGGGGATTCTGTCTCTGTAGAACGTTTTCTCACAGTCTTGATTTCTGTGATGGCAGGCATAGCTATGGTTCTGGCGGTCGTGGGGATTTATGGTGTCATGGCCTTTGCCGTTAATGAACGAACTAATGAGATTGGTATCCGTCTTGCCCTCGGTGCTCAAAAGAGTGATATACTCATTTTAGTTGCGAGAAATGGTTTAATCTTGGCAATCATCAGCTTGGCCGCAGGCCTTGTCGGTGCATTGGCTTTAACACGATACATGTCGAGTATGCTTTATGAAATCAGTGCTATGGACCCGGTGACATTTGTAACCGTACCAATTCTGTTGCTAATCACAGCCATGATAGCCTGTTTTATTCCGGCACGGCGTGCAGCCAGGGTTCATCCGATGGAGGCGCTAAGATACGAATGATAAATGATTAACAATAAGTGATTATTTGATAAACATATTTTGGAGTACTCTTTCATGATAAAACTTAAAAACATTCAAAAGCGATATGATACAAAAGCGGGATTTATCTATGTCTTGCAACAAATTAACCTGGAAATCGAGGAAGGTGAGTTCGTCACTATCATGGGGCCGTCGGCTGCCGGAAAATCCACACTTCTCAATATTCTCGGCATGCTCGACCACGACTGGGAGGGCGAATATTATCTCGACGAAAACGCCGTGCACCAGTTTAAGCCGAAGCAGCGTATGGCTTTGAACCGGCAGTATGTCGGTTTTGTGTTTCAGGCATTCAATCTACTGGACAGTCTTACCGTGTATGAGAACCTGGATATCCCTTTGTCCTATCGTAATGTCAAGACCTCGGAAAGGGCGGCAATTGTCTGCGACACTCTGGATCGATTCGGCATTGTCGGCAAAAAGGACCTCTATCCCAGCCAACTCTCCGGCGGCCAGCAGCAATTAGTCGCAATTGCCCGTGCCGTTGTGGCCAGCCCGAAGCTGATTCTTGCCGATGAGCCGACGGGTAATCTGCATTCGTCGCAGGGCGAGGAAATTATGGAATTATTTAAAAAACTTAATAACGAAGGCACAACTATCATCCAGGTAACCCACAACGACAAATATGCCGCTTACGGCCGAAGAATCATCAAGCTCAAAGACGGCTGGATGGAAGGAGAAGTCACTCCGGAACAGTTACTGGGAAAGGTAAGCTAAATCATGGGAACCTTATGGCAAGACATAAAATACGGTTTTCGACAACTCGTCAAAAGTCCCGGCTTCACCACGATCGCCGTGCTCTCGCTTGCACTCGCGATTGGTGTGAACTCCGGCGTCTTCACGATCGTCAATGCGTTGTTTCTCCGGCCGCTGATTCCTGTGCGACCGGATGAGGTGGTGAATGTCACCACTGCACGGGCGGCAGCCGATCGCAGCTATCGGCCCTTCTCGTTTGCCGAGTTTTCGCTCCTACGCGAATCCCACGAGGTGTTTGCCGACGCCGCGGCGTTTCGATTTGCAGCGGTGGGTGTCGGTGCACATGCCAACGCGGAAATGCGGAGGAGATTTGGTTTCATCGTGTCGGATAACTATTTTTCCATGCTTGGGGCAGTGCCCGCTGTAGGCCGTTTCTTTTTGCCCGAGGAATCACGGCCCAATGCGAATATCCCCGTGGCCGTAGTAAGCCAAGCTCTGTGGGAACAGTTAGCCGACGGTCGGGACTGTACACCTCTGGAGGTGTCGCTCAACGGTGAGCCCTGGACTGTGGTGGGCGTGGCTCCTGAAGGATTTAATGGTGGCAATGCCGTGTTCGGGCCCGACATCTGGTTACCCCTGGGTATGGCCACGCGCGTCAACGAAGCCTTCGGTCAAGGACGCACTGACTGCGATTTGGCCGATCCTGCCAACTTTGCCTTGTTCGTGATCGCACGTCTGCAACCAGGATTGACACTGGAAACAGCTCAGAGCCGTATGCCGGCCCTGGCAGTACGCCTTTCGATGATGGCAACGGACGCTGCCGATGGACCTCGCACTTTGGAAATCGGAGTTCGCTCGCGTTTCAACATGTCTACAGAACCGACGTCAGACGGCCCGCTCCTTTTTTTTGGGTTGCTGCTACTCGGAATGGCGGGTGTGGTGCTGTTGGTGGCGTGTCTGAATCTCGCCAATATGTTCCTGGCCCGCAATGTCACGCGCTCCCAGGAACTGGCCGTACGCCTGGCATTGGGTGCATCCCGTGGGCGGGTGGTTCGCATCCTGATCAGCGAAGGCACGCTCATCGCCTTGATGGGTGCTGCCGCCGGGCTGCTGTTGAGTTTCGGGGGTAACACGCTCCTTCTCAATTCGCTGATGGGCAGTTCGAGCTTGTCGGCCTTGGGCTTTTCCCTGGTTGTGGATGCCACGCCCGATATCCGGGTTTTACTGGCGACACTTGCATTCTGCATGATCGCGACATTGGTTTTCGCCATGGGGCCGGCATGGCACACCACACGAGAAATCACCCGGGGAACCCTGGCTTTACACCGTTCGGTGCGCACTACGACGGACCGTTGGGGACACCTGTTTTCGGGGCGTCACTGTCTGTTGATGGCCCAACTGGCGCTCTCTCTGGCCCTGTTGTTTTGTGCGGGACTCTTCTTTCGGGCTGCGTATGATGCTGCCCAGCTCGATCCCGGTTTTACTTCGGAGGGGGATCTGGTCGCTGAGATCGACTACTCCCTGGTTGACCGTGACGATGCGAGCATACGGACCTCAATCGCCACCGTCATGGACAGGCTGCACGCGCTTCCCGCGGTGAGTCACGTGGCACTGGCCTCGCACCTTCCCTTCGGCCACATCACCAACAACCTCGATGTCTCAGCAGTTGATGAGCGTTCCAGTGAAGACCCTCGCCGAGCACGCGCCAGGATAGCCTCTGTTTCTGGGCATTACTTCGATACCCTGGGCATCAAGCTGCTGCGCGGCCGTGATTTCACTGACCTTCAATGGCGTCATCCCGAAGGGGCGCCGGTCGTTATCATCGATGAACGCCTGGCTGCAGCGCTCTTTCCAGGCGAAGATCCGGTGGGCAAACACCTTGAACGGTCCCGCGGTCCGCAGGACACCTCATCTGAGCCCATGGAAATCATCGGTGTCGTCTCGGCCCACTGGGACAAGGTGTTTGCTGATGGCCCGCCGCCGCGTTTATTCTTCCCACTCGCACAGCGATCCGCACAGCACCTGTTCATACATATACGCTGTGCGGACACGACTGCCTTGGCCTCAGGGGACTTGCGTCACCAGATAAGAACAGTATTGCACGCCCTTGATCCCGACATTCCACTGGTGGAATTGGCACCCTTCGCCACTATCCTGGATGGCAACCTGGAGTTGTGGTCCATGCGGTTTGTGTCCGCCTTGTTTGGCACCTTTGGTGTTATTGCTCTGGTGCTCGCGGTGGTGGGTGTTTACGGCGTGAAGGCTTTTGCCGTGGCCCGCCGCACGCGCGAGACCGGCATTCGCATGGCGCTCGGCGCCCAACCACGACAGGTGTTCGCCGTCTTCATTAAACAGGGCGCCGTGCAGATCGCCATTGGCTTGGGCGTCGGCTTACTGCTCTCGCTGGCCATCGGGCATCTGCTGGCCAGTATGCTTCTGCGAGTGTCCCCGAGTGATCTGGTCGTGCTTGCCGCCGCCGCGTTTCCGCTCGCTGTCGCTGCACTGCTGGCCTGCGTTATCCCGGCCCGCCGGGCCGCTAAAATCGATCCGATGGAGGCGTTGCGCTACGAATGATTAAAACAGAACACAGAAGGAATTATAAATAATGACAATCTGGCAGGATATCAAATATGCTTTTCGACAACTTCGGAAGAGTCCCGGCTTTACGGTGATTGCAGTGCTTACTTTGGCCTTGGGTATTGGAGCCAACACGGCCTTATTCAGCTTGATTCAGGCAGTTTTATTGAGTCCTTTGCCCTTTGATGACCCGGAACGCCTGGTGATGGTGCAAAAATCCTTTATAGGCCGTGGTCCGGCAGGGACGTGTTCAGGCCCGGATTATCTCGACTGGGCCAAGCAGAATACAGTGTTCGATGGACTTGCCGCCCTTGATATCGGGTATCGCCTGAATTTAACGGGCCAGGGAGAACCGGTGGCCCTTACCGGGGCACGAGTCAGCACGAATTTCTTTGAAACAATCGGTGCACGCGTTGCTCTGGGTCGTGGATTTCGCAGTGACGAATACGAGAGTGACAAACAACACGTAGTGGTGCTGGGTGACATGTTATGGCACGACCGTTTTGGTGCGGATCCTGATATCGTCGGTAAGACTGTCACCCTCGATAGCACTCCCTGCATCGTTATCGGCGTGGCGGCTCCACTGATGGGATTTATTGAGGAGATGATCCAACTCTATATCCCGCTGCCCATCGATGAACTCCGCCGAAATCGCGGCAGCCACTATCTGGATGTGATTGGTCGATTGAAACCTGACGTGTCTATCCAGGAAGCGCAGGCCCAAATGAATGTGATATGCGCACAGATTGAGCAGCAACATCCCCAAACCAATAAAGACAAAAGAACCCGTTTGGACTCTCTACATACCGAGTTGATTGAAGGCATCCAGACCGCGTTTCTGGTATTGTATGGCGCCGTTGGATTCCTTTTGTTGATCGCCTGTGTCAATGTATCGAATTTACTCCTTGCCAAGACAGGGGTACGCATCAGGGAAATAGCCGTTCGCGGTGCCTTGGGAGCCGGGCGCTGGCGTATCTTTAGACAAATGCTGACCGAAAACCTGCTTCTGGCTCTACTCGGCGGCGTCTTCGGACTGCTTCTGGGCTTTTGGGGATTGAACGGTTTAAAACTCATTGCTCCGGCTGTATCACCCGACACCGGCGGCAGCATTCCTGGATTTGATGAAATCAGTCTCAATCCTATAGTGTTGGGATTTACCGTGCTGGTATCACTGATCAGTGGTTTGTTGTTTGGCATGGTCCCGGCCTGGCACAGCTGTCGTTTCCAAATCATCGAGACATTAAAACAGGGTGGGCGCTCCCTGTCGCAAGGACGTTCGCATCATCGCGCACTCAATATGCTGGTTGGCACCCAAGTTGCCCTAGCCCTAATTCTCTTGACCGGAGCCGGTCTGTTGATTAGGAGCTTCTTCCGATTGCAGCAGGTCCATCCCGGATTTGTGGCCGATCGAGTCCTGGCCGTCACCCTGGAACGACCTGATACTGAAAAGAACCGCAGCCTGAGTGAACGGGTTGCTTTTTACGAACAGGTTATTGATCGTATCAGTGCCTTACCTGGAGTAGAGTTTGCCAGTGCCATCAGTAGGCATCCTATTACGTCCAACACAAATGATTACAATTTTGATATCAAGGGACGAACTTTTCCAGTAAATCAAACACCCAATGCAGAATATCGCCAAATCACACCCGACTATTTTAAATGTATGAAAATCCCTCTAATCAAGGGTCGCATGTTTAACCGTGAAGATCGCGGCAACGGGCAACACGTTATTATAGTAAGTCAGGAATTGGTGCGACGATATTTCCAGGACACAGATCCCATCGGTCAGGTCCTCCGGTTTAACGACCAAGACAAAGAAGTCGTCGGTGTAGTCGGCAATGTAAAACAGACCAGTCTGAATAGCAATCGTGTGCGTGCTTTCATGTACGAACCCGTCACCCAGAATTGCCAGCGGGGTATGAGCCTCATGATCTGCACGACCGGTAATCCTGTAACCCTGATCCGGGCTATATATCAACAGGTCTGGGACATGGACCCCACCCAGCCCATCCTGCGTGCAGCTTCAATGGAAAGCATCATAGCCAATTCCATGTCAGTAGAACGATTTTGCATGATCCTGCTGGTCGTTATGGCCGGCGTGGCCCTGCTTATGGCCGTGGCGGGCCTATACAGTGTCATGACCTTTGCCGTCCACGAACGTATAAATGAAATCGGCATCCGTATGGCCCTGGGAGCCCAGAAGGGCGACATTCTCAAACTTATAACAAAACGTGGTTTAATCTTAACCTTCATCGGTCTCGCTGTCGGCATAGTCGGCGCATTTGCCCTGATGCGTTGCCTGTCAGGTATGCTATATCAAATCAGCGCCACCGATCCAGTGACATTTGTGATTGTTCCATTGATACTCTTAACCGTTGCTATGCTGGCTTGCATTATCCCGGCGAGACGGGCATCTCGTGTCGATCCTATGAAGATATTAAGATATGAATAGTGAATTTCGAACAACGAATAACAAAGAATGAATGAAGTGAGAAAATGAGTACTCTAATTAACGACATTAAATACGCTTTTCGGCAATTGGGTAAGAATCCGGGTTTCACTACTGTGGCTGTACTGACGCTGGCGATTGGAATCAGTGCGAACATAACTATGTTCAGCGTGGTCAATGCAGTTTTACTGCGGCCACTGCCGTTTAAGGATGCGGATCGCCTGGTCGTTGTCCAGCAGGGTACGCAACCCACCTTTTCCTATCCTGATTTTTTGGACTGGAGAGAACAAAATCAAATATTTGAGGATTTTGCGGCTTATTCTCCGGCCCTATTCGAGCTGGTTGAGCGTGACGGTGCCCGCAAGATTGAGGGTGCAGAAGTCAGCGGCGATTTTTTTCCCATGCTCAAAATATCTGCCTATTTGGGAAGGATAATCACAAAGGCGGACGAACAGCAAAATACCGGGCCTGTTGCTATTATAAGTTATGATTTCTGGCACAGCCACTTTGGGCAAGACAAAGAGATTTTAGGTAGAGCGATCACGTTAGAAGATAATATCTATACAATCGTTGGAGTACTCCCCCGCGGCTTTTACTATCCCGAATCTATTAGTAATGCTCAGATATGGACCGTCCTGAATCCTTCAGGGGACCAATTGACCAACAGAGGCTTTTATTGGCTTCGAGCGGCGGGACGTCTTAAGGCGGGTCTCTCAATAGAACAGGCTGTATTTTTAATGAAAGAAAAACACAAACAAACGGCTCAGGCACCCGGATCAGACGATAGTGAAATATCAATGGTTGGCCTGCGTGATACGGTAGTGAGCAGTGTACGAACCACCTTATGGGTACTTTCTGTGATTGTGGGATTCATCCTTCTAATCGTGTGCGCGAATGTAGTTAACTTATGTCTTGCCAAGGCCTCGTCAAGAAATAAGGAAATGGCTGTTCGCAGTGCCCTCGGCGCTAATAAGCTGCGTCTGTTTCGCCAATTCACTACAGAAAGTATTTTGTTGTCGCTGATCGGCGGCGTCACGGGTTTGATTATCTCTGTCTGGACGCTAGCTGTCTTCAAAGTTAAGATTGCCGACATTGTCCCTATGGCAGGCTCAATACATATCGATCCGCAGGAACTTATTTTCGGTTTGGGCGTTTCCTTATTGGTCGGGATATTTCTCGGCATTACCTCCTTCTGGCATATACAGAGGTCTCGCCCGGCAAATGTCCTGACAGAATCACGGGGCTCATCAGGACGCCACGCCAGGCTCTCCAACATGATGATTGCCGCCCAGATTGCTATAGCATTGGTTTTATCCAGCGGTATGGTTTTGATGATTCGCAGTATGTTGCGGCTTTCCTCCGCGGATGTTGGGTTCAATCGCGAAAACCTGGTGACCTTTATGATCGGAACGAGGGAAAAAGATGCAACGCAACGCTATCAACTCAGCCGGGAATTACTGGAACGACTGAGTGTCCTACCTTATGTCAAAGGCGTATCCACAGATTCATCTATGCCTTGTTTTCCCGGGATGATCACCTCCAATGTCACCACTGAGGGATATATGCCTCCCGATGAAAAGCCCATTAGTGCCACTTATCACAGCGTTAGCGCTGATTACTTCAGGACGCTGCAAATACCTATCCTGAAGGGGCGCGGTTTCTCGCCTCAAGAGTGCCAGAAGCAGGAAGCGGTCGTCGTCGTAAACGAAAGTCTGGCCCGTTTGTTTTGGCCGGAGCAGGATCCCATCGGAAGACAGTTGAGTTTTTTCGGGCAGCAGAACAGGGTGATCGGTGTTACGGCTGATATGATTCAGGGCAATATTAAGATGGATAAGCCCAGCCATTTGTTTTTCCCATTTGATAGGTACCCGATGATTACGCGTTTTTTTGGGCTTTTTGTTGGTTGTAATTTAAATGTTGTAGTTCGAACAGCCTCCGGTCCAGGGCCTGTTATCGAGCAGGCCAGGGCCATACTTAAAGATATTGATTCGACACTACCGCTCTACAATGTCAGTACCTTTAAAGCAGAAATGGACAAATGTATCAGTCAGGAGCGATTCACGACTGCCTTTTTGACGGTCTTTGCCTGCATTGCACTACTGCTCATCGTCATCGGCATCTACGGTGTGGTCTCCTATGCCGTAGCCCGGCAAACCCGAGACATTGGTATTCGCATGGCATTGGGCGCACAAAAGACAAGTATTCTGGCCATGGTACTCAAACATGGCCTGCTGTTGCTGGCCATTGGCTTGGTCATCGGCATCGCCGGTTCGATTGGCCTGACACGGTTTTTGGCCGGCTATTTGTATGAAGTCAGTACCACCGATCCTGTGACCTTCGTCCTGGCCCCGATAATAATTACCATTGTTTCGATGTTGGCCTGCTATATCCCGGCTCGTCGGGCGGCCAGGACCAATCCGATGGAAACGTTGCGCTACGAGTAAAAAAATCGTGGCAATTGATAATTTTTGTATTTAATTCATTAGGAGAACAAACAGATGAAAAAACAAAAGACCATTATCATTGTTCTATTTGTGTCGATGGGTTTCTGTTCTGCCTCAGCACAGGATATCACTGCAACAGAACGCAGTGAAATAATCGACAATGTCGTTGACCAATTGGTCAATCGCTATGTTGATCCGAATCTTGGGCAGAAAGCGGCTCAGACCATCGTGCAAAAAAAGGAGAAACAAGCCTATGACGCTCTTGAGACGACGGCTTTGTTGATGAAGGCCTTGATTGCGGACATGCATGAAGCCACCGGTGATAAACAATTGCAGTTGAATAACCAGTCGGTGGCCGGTTTTGGACCGATACCCTCCTATATCACGATCAAGGCTCCTGACGGGACCAAACTGGATGATAAACAACAAAAGAAAATCATGCAGCAGATGCTCAAACTCATGAACTACGGATTGATAAACGCCAAGGTTCAGGAAGGTAATATCGGCTATCTGGACATCCGCGAGTTTATTTCACCCGAAATGGTGCCTGAAATAAACAAGGCGATCGATAAGACCATGCAATCCTTTAAGGATTGTTCGGCAATAATTCTTGATTTGAGATCCTGCTTCTGCGACTTCGGTGGGTCGCCTGAGACTGTGATGTATATGATTAGTTACTTGTTTGGTGGAGAAGAATCGGTGCTGCTCTATGAATTATACAATCGTGAAGAAAAGAAAATAAATGAGTTTCGTACCCGCACCGATGTTACCGGGAAGCGCATGCCGGACGTGCCGGTTTATATCCTGACCAGTTCCAAAACTTTTTCCAGCGGCGAGATGTTTGCATACGGCCTGCAAAAAATCGGCAGAGCCAAGATTGTTGGTGAAGCCTCAGCCGGTGCAGCCCACCAAACGGATAATGTTGGTATCGGCCAGGATGTCATGATGGTTGTACCCATCAATAGGGTTGCACATGTAAAGACCAAAACAGATTGGGAAGGAACAGGTGTGATTCCGGATATTCCTACCAAGGCCGATGAGGCATCAAATGTGGCCCAAGACCTGATACGGGATAAAATGAAGTAATGCTATCAGTACTTTTCAGTTTTAAAGAGGAGGCATTGCAGAAAAAAAAGAAGCTGACAGCTTAAAAAGGACGAATGCAATGAGTACTTTTATAAATGATCTTAAATACGCAATTCGCCAACTTCGAAAGAGACCTGGCTTTGCCGTGGCGGCCATCCTGACGTTGGCCCTGGGCATTGGCGCCAACACAGCGATTTTCAGCGTGGTCAATTCCATTTTACTGCGTCCCTTGCCCTATAATGATTCGGATAGGCTGGTTATGCTCTGGTCCACCCAGGTGCAGGAAGGCAGGCGAGGACATCCGTCTCCGCTTGATTTTGTCTCGTGGCGCCTGGAGAGAGATTCGTTTGAATCGATGGGCGCTGTGCGTCCGAGATCTTTGAATATGACAGGGCAAGGTGAGCCGGTCGAACTTAGAGCCGGACAGATTTCCCAGAGCTTTGTAGAAACCTTGGGATTGGTCCCCCGGATAGGGAGAACTTTCGATGAAGACGAGTATCAGCCGGGTGCAGGACGTGTTGTGCTGCTGAGTTATAATCTTTGGCGAGATCGTTTCAACTCAGATCCCGATATAATCGGACTCAGCGTTCGTCTTGGTGATGAGTCCTTCACTGTTGTAGGTGTCTTACCCGATGTTCGACAGTACCCTGTAGATGATATCGTGGTCTGGACGCCGCTGGAATTGAACGAATCGCAACCGGATGACCGCCACTTCCTGTTCGTTGTAGGAAAGCTCAAAAACAATAAAAGCATCACCGAGGCACAAGCCGGGATTACAGGCATTGCAGCGCGGTTGGAGAAGCAGTTCCCTCAATCCCATACCGGTTATGGCGTTGAAGTGGTTCCTATGCGTGAAAGCTTCATTGGACCGATACGACCCGTGTTGGTTGTTTTGTTCGGAGCGGTCGTTTTTGTTCTACTTTTAGCCTGTGCTAATGTGGCAAATCTTCTTCTGGCTCGTGCAGGTACACGAAAAAGAGAACTGGGTGTACGCCTGGCGCTGGGTGCAACTCGGTGGCGGCTCACTCGTCAGATGCTGGCGGAAAGCCTTTTGCTGGCACTGGCCGGCGGTGTCTTGGGCGTGGTGCTTTCTAGTGGGGGTGTGAGATTCCTCCTGGCGAATATTCCACCCGATCTACCTTTACCTTCATTCATTAAAGATATTGGAATCGACTGGCGTGTGCTCGGCTTTACCATTTTGCTGTCAATGGTGACAGGTATCATCTTTGGAATCCTTCCAGCGCTGCGAGCTTCCGGCGTGAATCCGAATTCAGCCCTAAAAGAGGGAGAGCAGACTACTACGGTCGGTTTCGAACAGAGCCGTTTACGTAACACGCTGATTGTTGCGGAACTCGCTCTGACAATGATTTTACTTATCACCGCTGGCTTGCTGATGAAGAATTTCATACAGTTGCAGCATACCGATCCCGGACTGAAAAGCGACAATGTTCTGGTTATGAATATTTCCCTGCCTGCGGCCAAGTACCGCGAACATTATCAGAGAACTGCGTTCTACAGGGAAACTCTGGAACGTGTGCGTGTGCTGCCGGGAGTGCGCCATGCTGGAATAATCAACAATTTACCGTTTCGAGGCTGGACAGGTTTCAACTTCACTATCGAAGGACGTTCGGCACCGGCACCGGGACAAGTCCCAGAAGCCAACGAACGTGTTGTCAGCTCTGATTACTTCCAGGCGATGGGAATTCCCTTGCAGAAAGGCAGGGCGTTCACCAATGGTGAAGGGCCGGACACCATGCCGATCGTCATGGTAAATTATGCCTTGGTTCAGCGTTATTTCCCGAATGAGGATCCAATCGGGCAGCGTATCAGACCGGGTGGACCGGATTCCGGGGCTCTCTGGTATATAATCGTGGGAGTTGTAGGCGATGTGCGTCACTTCGGTCTCGACAGACGGCCGCAGTCGGAGATATACAAACTCAGCACACAAGACCCGTGGCTCGGTATGACACTGGTTGTACGGACCGAATCAGATCCTCTTGCTATAGCAGCCTCTGTCAAACAACAGATATGGTCGGTGGACCCGGATCAGCCGATTTCTGGTGTTGCAGATATGGCGCAGGTTCTGTCTGATTCTTTTTGGCAGGCACGTGTCCTGACATATATCCAGGGCGTGTTTGGGACCATCGCCTTGCTCATGGCGTCGGTTGGAATCTATGGAGTCATCTCGCAATTAGTAACTCTCCGTACGCATGAATTTGGAGTACACATAGCCCTGGGTGCGCAACGGATTAATATTCTTATATTGGTATTGAGGCAGGGATTGAAACTAATTCTTATCGGCGCCGGCCTCGGCCTTGTCGGTGCAATCGCGTTGACCCGATTTCTGGCCGCTATGTTGCATAATATCAGCCCCACGGATCCTGTTGTGTTTGCCACCGTTGCCGTGTTTCTGGCAGGAGTAGCCCTGCTGGCCTGCTGGATTCCCGCCCGCCGAGCGGCCAAGACCGATCCGATGGAGGCGTTAAGATATGAGTAAATAAAATATAGCAATCATAATAAAGTAATAATAATGTGTTATTGCGAGGTCCAATGGGCCGTTAGATTAATAGGAGTATTAATATGACTAAAACAAACGAAATATTGATTAACGTGGAAGACCTTCATAAGGTTTTTGTCACCGAGGAGGTGGAAACACATGCCCTATCCGGCGTTCATTTGAAGATCCGAAAGGGGGAATACATTGCCATAGCAGGCCCATCGGGTTGTGGTAAATCCACTTTGCTCTCTATTCTGGGTCTTCTTGATTCACCAACGGAAGGCAACTATCTGCTAAACAATAATCATGTTGCCGACCTGTCTGCATCGCAAAGGGCGCGTATTCGTAACCGGGAAGTGGGTTTTATCTTCCAGAGCTTTAACCTGATTGGGGACCTGACGGTTTACGAGAACGTGGAGCTGCCTCTGACATATCAGAAAATGCCAAGGGCGCAGCGCAAAGAACGTGTTCAAGCCGCTCTGGAAAAAGTCTCCATGGCACACCGCATGAAACACTATCCCAGCCAGCTATCCGGCGGTCAGCAGCAGCGTGTAGCTGTAGCGCGAGCTATTGTCACGGAACCATCCATTCTTTTAGCCGATGAGCCGACCGGTAACCTGGATTCGGCCAATGGCGATATCGTTATGGAAATGCTTTCGGACCTACATAAAGCAGGTTCGACCATCTGTATGGTGACACACGATCCCCGTTATGCCCAATATGCACAACGTTCTATTCACTTGTTCGATGGACGTGTGGTTGAAGATGAACAGAAAGCCCGAAAAGAGCAGGAAACTGCAGAGCTAAGGCAAAGCGGTTTTGAGGTGTCATAATGATTTCTCTCTGGAGCGATATAAAATACGCGTTCCGACAGTTGTTGAAGAATCCCGGTTTCACGGCTGTGGCCGTGATTTCACTGGCCTTGGCCATCGGTGCCAACACGGCGGTTTTTAGTTTATATAATGCATCCATGATTAAGCCTCTTCCAGTGCGCCAGCCGCACCGGTTACGCGTGCTTAACTGGGCAGGTGACATCAATGCCCATTTTACTTATTGTCGGGTTTTCAGCTATCCCGATCGGGAAGGCACCGGTAATGTGGTTTCCTATCCACTCTATAATGAACTGCGTGACCATGTGGCTGATATAGGGGAGTTGTTTGCCTTCTCGGAATTTGGTCGATTCGATCCGTTTACAGTTGTCACGGATAAAGAAGCATTCACAGCCCATGGTTTGATTGTTTCCGGCAATTTTTTCGAAGGATTGGGCATAACGACCCAAATAGGCCGGCCAATTATACCTGCCAATGACACACTATCGGCTGAACCGGTTGCCGTGATATCACACGATGTATGGCAGCGGCACTTTAATGGTAGTCACGATGTAATCGGTCGAACAGTACTTCTAAATCAAAACAACTTCACCATTATTGGGGTACTTCCAGAAGGATTCCTCGGGCCTGTCGGTAGCATTCGGTGCGATTTTTATGTACCCATGTCCGTCCAGGGTTTGGTTCGTCCGGATTGTCCCTTGACTGCTTCTGGGATCTGGTGGGTACAGGTCATGGCCCGCTTGTTACCGGGAGTAAGTGATAAGCAGTTTGGTGATTCCCTAAGTACCTTATTTGGACAGGTTGTTACAGACGAGGGTTTATGCAACTCCGATGTACCGGCACGTATCATCGTCGAAGACGGCAGTAGGGGGCCTTTGGGGCCAAGGAGCGATTTTATGAACCAGTCGCTGTTGGTCGTGATGGGAATAGCAGGGATCGTACTACTGGCCGCCTGTGCCAACATGGCTTCCCTCTTGCTGGCACGTGGTGCTGCGAAACAGCATGAATCGGCCGTTCGTGCCGCTCTTGGTGCAGGTGCATGGCGTCTGGTTCGTCAGGGATTGATGGAAAGCCTTCTGATTGCTTTGGCCGGTGCGGCCGGTGGGCTTATGTTAGCCGTTTGGGGACAACGGATTCTCTTTAACATGTTCTGGTCGTCGCATGCGGTATTCGATTTAAGCCTGGATGTCACTGTCCTTGGATTTACCTTGTTGATCTGTATCGGATCGGCGTTGTTGTCTGGCTTGTTGCCTGCCTGGCGTCATAGCCGCGTCAATCCAATAGTCTCACTCAAGGAACGCTCGTCGAGCGCATTGTCGCGCATGCGATTGGGCAAATGGATGGTCACGGTGCAAACCGCCATCGCACTGGTACTGCTGGTTGGGGCGGGACTGTTTATACGCACACTTATAAATCTCTACCATGTGGACACTGGTTTCAAAACCGAGAATCTGCTGGTGTTCAGCCTTGACGGTCGCAAGGCCAATCTCAAAGACCAACAATTAGTGGATTTTTATGAACAGGTGCGTTCGGCTGTTGCTGCACTACCGGGCGTACAAAATGCGGCCCACTCCAATATAGTCATGCTGAGTGGCTGGATGAATAATAGCCAGGCAAAAGTCCCCGGACGAGCAGCAGGCGATAGAATGCCGATTTTGGGATTATCTGTCAGTGACTCATACTTATTAACGATGGATATTTCATTGTTATTGGGTCGTGACTTTTCCGTCATGGATAACGAGGCAGGGCAGCCGGTTATTCTGGTCAATGAAACACTGGCCCGTACCGCATTTCCGGGACAAAATCCTATCGGCCGAACCTTAACTATCGGCCGTGAATATAATATCGTAGGTGTCTTTGAAGACATAAAATATGTCTCACTCCAAAAAGCTGCAGAGCCTACCGTATTCTATTCCTATCGCCAGCAACAAGGAAATCCGGGTAAGGTCTTTTACGAAGTGCGAACCGGATCTAATCCTATGGCCACAGCTCCTGTCATACGCCAAATCATAGCCGATATTAATCCAAATGTCCCCATGACCGACATAAAAACACAGGCCATCCAGCTCGATGAATCCATTACCGAGCAACGGTGCTTTGCAGTCTTGACGATTATTCCTGCATTGTTAGCGGTTTTATTATCCTGTATCGGTTTGTTCGGTCTGGTGGCATACCATACAGCGCAAAGAACCGCTGAGATTGGTATTCGCATGGCCCTTGGTGCACGACCCTGGGATGTAGGTTTTTCCGTCATGCGTAGCGCAATATTGCTTATCCTTATCGGGGCAGCGATTGGTATCCCTCTGGTGCTGGCGACGTCACGGTTTGTCCGAAGCTATCTTTTTGGCATAGAGCCTTATGATCTACTTTCCATATGTGGAGCAATAATTTTACTGATTCTTGTCTCCCTTGTGGCCGTTTGGTTTCCCGCTAGAAGGGCGGCTAAAATCGATCCGATTGAGGCACTCAGGTATGAATAAAAAATATAGAATACAGAACACAGAATATAGAATACAGTAAGGAATTATAAATTATGACAATCTGGCATGACATCAAATACGGCATACGCATGCTGCTAAAAAATCCCGGCTTCACGCTCATTGTCGTACTGACTCTGGCCTTGGGTATCGGAGCCAACACGTCCATGTTCAGCGTCGTCAATACGGTTCTTCTAAATCCCTTTCCGTACCCGGATTCGGATCGTTTGGTGAGGGTATTTACTGAGCCGACACATAAAAGATTTCGTACCCCTTTATCCATTCCTGATCTCCTGGATTGGCAGAAACAGAGTCAATCCTTCGAATCTCTGGGATTGGTGAATTATGTTCCTTTAACTGTTTTGCTTGGGGAAAGGGCTCCCCGAGTAAAAATGTTGAAAGCCTCCTCAACGTTGTTTTCTGCATTGGACGTTAAACCTGTTTTAGGGCGGATATTTACCGCTGAAGAGGACAGGCCCAATGGTGACTTGACATTACTTTTGTCGTACGATTTATGGCAAAGTCGATTTGCGGCCGATCCGAACATCATAGGTCGTCAAATCGCGGTAGCCAATGACTTCATAGAGGGCAGCCCTGCTCATTGTACGGTGATCGGCGTTCTGCCGGCGGACTTCCACCCGGCTTTTTGTGAAGGCTTTGAGGGGACCCAATGTTGGTTGTCTTTTAGCATAATCAAGGATCGATTTACCCAGCCAAACAGTCATATAGGAACGGTTGTGGCGAAACTGAAACCGGGCGTTACGGTGTCCCAGGCCCAAGCGGAGATGGAGGGGATTGCCACACACATGGCGACTCAATATGGAGGCAAAGATGAGGGTGTTCGTATTGTCTCGTTGCGCGATGATCTGGTTAAGGATGTTGATACAACCGTGTGGATTCTTTTCGCCGCGGTGGGATGTCTGTTGATGATCGTGTGTGTCAATGTCGCGAATCTATTATTGACCAAGAGTTCGAGCCGAGACAGAGAGATAGCTGTCCGTGCTGCCTTAGGCGCTGGAAAATGGCGACTCGTGCAGCAGGTGTTTATCGAGTCGTTACTGTTGGTGATCTTGGGAGGGACATTAGGGATTTTTCTGGCTTTTGGGGCAAACCAACTGTTGTTCGCCTGGCTGGGTGACCATATTCCCTGGATGGTCGAGCTTGCACTGGACGGTCGGGTTCTGGCCTTTACGGCTTTGGCCTGTTTGCTGTCCTGCGTGCTGTTTAGTTTGGCGCCGACGATTCGCTTGCTGGGTTGCGAAGTCCTGCCTGTCCTTCAGAACAGTGCGGGACGATCCACGAGTTCCCGTTATCGAGTCCTTCAGGATGCCCTGGTGGTGATCCAGATTGCCATGGCCTTGGTGCTATTGGTGGGAGCGGGTTTGCTTGGACGAAGTCTTGTTTCATTGATGCGAACCGATCTTGGTATGAAGCCGGAGAACGTTCTGACCTTTCACGTTTCATTACAGGGTGAGCAGTTCCAAGAGGATCGGGCACGCAGTGAATTCCTGAATCGTATGGAATCTGAACTGCAAGGGCTCCCGGGAGTGCGTGCGGTTGGATCAAACAGTCTTTTTTCCTTTACTCAGTCAAGGCATCTTTTAGACTTCTTCGTAAAAGACGGCCTGCCAACTCAACCGGATATCCCATCTGTTGCGCTTTCTGAGCTTGTTTCTTCAGGTTATTTCCAGGCTGTCGGCGCCAAACTTGTGATGGGACGTTTTTTTAATGATCGTGATGCGCTGGCAACAGAGGGAAAGGTGATTATTAATGAAACCATGGCGAGGCGATTTTGGCCTGACCAGAACCCGTTGGGAACACGCATTGCTCCGGATATAACATATGGTGACAGTCCTTCTTGTGAAATTGTCGGTATTGTTGCGGATGCCAAGCAGCAGACGATTCAGAGTGAAACTGAGCCGGAAATATCGATCCTGAATGCACAGTTACCACCCTTTGGGGCGATGTTTACCGTAAAAACTGATGTTGACCCTCTGAGTCAGGTCAAGGCCATCAGAGAACTTGTGGCGAACCTGGACAAAACGATCTCGATTGAAGACGTTCGTACCTTGCAGCAACGCATTAATGATACCATTTGGCGTGAGCGGTTTTCGCTGCTGCTCAACGGGTTTTTCTCCGTAACGGCTTTGTTACTGGCTTCGCTGGGTGTGTATGGCGTGATGGCCTACGCAGTAAATTTGCGTCAGCAGGAGATCGGTATCCGCATCGCTGTGGGCGCTCAACGCGGCAATGTGCTTGTCTTGATTCTTAAAAGGGGGTGCCTGCTGGCCGGCATAGGTATTGCCATCGGTATCTTTGGGGCATTGGCTGTTACCCGGATTATAGATTTCATGCTTTACCAGGTGAAGCCCCTTGATCCGGTGACCTTTGCCGCGGTTCCGTTGTTGTTGCTGGCAATTACCTTGCTAGCCTGCTATGTCCCGGCCCGCCGGGCGGCTAAAATCGACCCTATGGAGGCATTGAGATATGAGTAAGATTAAAAACAAAGCAAACCGACGATATAGAAGATGGTTATCCTGGAAAGACTTAGTATGTCATCAAACAGTAATAACAATCATTCTTCTTACTGAGGGATGCGCTGTTTCTAATTCCGATAAGGATATAGCAGGCCAAAGCCTTAGAACCGGACTCGACAGGATTGATACAGTTCAGCTCGCTGGCCATTCCATATCACCGCCTGTTACTGTCGAACAGGCCACCGAGCAAATAACTCAACAGGTCGAAGAACCGAATGAGGTACGCGAGAGAATATCATTATCTATCGAGCAGGTGCGTGCGGCCGTCCTTGCGAATAACCTGGACCTGAATGTCGAACTGGTAAATCCATCGATGGCACAACGGACGCTCGAAGAAGAGGAGGCCAAGTTCGAATCCACCATCTTTGGCTCCACATATTATCAGAGAGCTGAGACGGTCGGCACAGGTACTGTATCAAGGGAACAGAGCGGCGAATTGGGTATTGAAAAGCCCTTACCAACCGGCGGAGAAATTCAAATAGGTTTGCCGTTAAGCGAAGACTATTCATCCGGCGGTCTTGCTGAAGCGGCGGTCAGTGTTTCTTATGTCCAGTCTCTGTTGCGCGGGGCGGGTACACGTGTGAATACACAGTCGATTCGCATCGCAGCTCATCAATGGAACATGACTAGCGCAAGAACAAAACTCACAGCTATTTACCTTCTTGCGAACGCCGATGTTGCTTATTGGCGTTTATATTCCGCTCACAAGGAGCTTGAAGTACGCCGGGAGCAGTACAAGCTGGCTCAGGATCAGCTCACACATGCAAAAAAGAAAGTCGCTGCGGGTTCCGCCGCGAGAATAGAGATCGTGCGTGCCGAAGCGGGTTTAGCCAGCAGACTTGAGTCTGTGATTAACGCTGAAACTGCCGTAAGGAGCAGGCAACGGGATCTTCTGAGTATGATGAACCGGGAAGACATACCGTTGGAGGCAGATGTGGACATAGTAATGGAGACAGAGCCGAATCCGTTTGGTCTGGAGCTGGATGAAAAACAACTTACCGAGCAGGCCCTGGCAAATCGAATGGAAATGATTGAATTGGAACAACTTTTAACTATTGACGATCTTAATATTGAGCTGAAGCGCAATTCAATCCTGCCGGACCTGACCCTTAGCTATACATATACGGCAAGTGCACAAAACGGCACGTTAAGCAATACCTTTGAGGACCTCTCAGGTGATTCGTTCGACGACCATTCGGTTGGAATCTCCGCCGCTATACCTATGGGTAATCATGCAGCCAAGGCACGTCTGCAAAAGGCAAAGCTTGAAAAGATACAGGATATGTCCATTCGTGATAAATATCGGCAGAGTATCCGGCAGGAGGTGTATGGAGCGGTCAGCGAATTACAGGGAAGCTGGCGGAGGATCCTTGCAGCCGAGCAGGGCGTTACGGCCGCTTACAGGGATTACAGGGTCGAACAATCACAGTTCCAGCTTGGTGCCAGCACAAGTACGAACGTCCTGTACTCCGCGACAGGACTTGCAGATGCACAGTTACGGAAGATTTATGCTTTCGCCGATTATGAAATCGCCCAGATAAATCTGGCTCGTGCTACCGGTACTCTTTTAGGCCGCGGACAAATCCAAATAGCATCCATAGATATTGATGAAGGGAATCTCTAAATCGACTTGGAATATATCACGTTCGGAAAAGAAAACTGTATAGTTAAATTAATTCCGCACTATCTTCCGGAATCCAGCTTTCATTATCATCGGCAAGTTTTATATGGAACCAGCCGGGCCGACTTTCAAGCAGATCGAATTCTGTCCCCTCATGCAGCGGTTCTTTGAAACTTGGCGGATAATTTTGACCGTCACCCTGGCGGGCAACAACCTCTTTGGCAATAATTACGCCACATACATTGTTTACTTCGGCCCTGGCATCTATGACGATTGATATTAAAAAGCATGTTGTGAGAATTCCGAAAATTATCGCCGTTATTATCACCGGAGTGCTTCGGCCAAACCAGATTAAACCTGTAACACCGATGCAGACAAAGCCGAATGAGATACACATCAGGAGAAATTTTGTTCTATTGGCAAAATCATAATGCCAGAAGAACAAAGTTTGTAACACACGCTTTTGGGCTTTTATAGCAACCTGGTCGGTTCTCTGGCTGCGCGCAAAAGCCAGATTTTTATGAATGTCATTGTAGTTGGCGAGCTTGGCGGCCCGGCGGTAGTTCAGTATTGCCTTGCCAAGCTGTCCCTGAAGGAAATAGGCATTGGCGAGATTGTAATATAATTTAGAGTTTTCAACACCGGCTTCATCGATAATACGTTCGAAACTAAGTATTGCCTGCTCGTAATACCTTTTGGCCTGTTCGGGGTCCTGGGCGGTATTGGCTTGTCTGAAGTATTCATTTGCCTGGTTAAAAAGCGAATAGACCTGTTCCTTCGGCAAATCAGCTTTTGTCGAAGCTGTCACCATCGATAACAACATACCAACCAATAATATTTTATTCCTTGAAATCATCTTTTAGATTTCTTTTCAATGGTTCGGATAAGCTCGATTATATCCTCAATTTGAGTCTGGTCGATACTGCTTTGTGCCGAGGAATATTGAGCAGCCTCGCAGTCGGCTATGATGTTTTTATATCGATCAGCGGATTGCGTGTCTTTTGTTGCTTCGACGATAATTTCATAACAATCATTCGAGGTTAAAGCTCCTGCAGATCTGTCGAAACGTTCGCCGAGGTACTGTTTTACTATTGAGGCTAATTGCTCATGCTGTCCCTGAGTGGAAGAAGCGATTTTTTTGAGCTGACCTATAGCTTTACCCGCTGCCCCGCGCCGACGTTTCCGGGCTATTTTTTCGGGAGTTTTATTCGTGGATAGTTTTACTACAGCGCTTAATATCATAAGCGCCAGGGGGCCCGACCAAATCATTAAGTAAAAAGGCCGGGCTAAAGCAACTACCGGTGAAAAGGTCTGATTTTCCAGGACGTCGATACTTTCATAATTCGCGGAAAGACCTTTTTTTATTGCCTCGACTTCTTTGTTCACAGGTGTAAAATCCATGCCCTCCAAATCTGCGCCGGTCAGTATCTTTGATGGTGAGACCTCAAGCTCTATAAGCTCGGTTTTGGCCACTGCGTATCCGCCTTTTTCGGCATCGAAATAAGCAAGTGGGATCGGCGGTATCGCGGTAACTTTGTCGTTATTGGCACGTATTGTTTGTGTGAAAATCTTATATCCATCTTCAATTGTTGGTGATGCTTTCTCGGCGGGAATCTTAAAGTTATCGGCCAATTCGGGAACCTCTTCCAAAGCAGGCCACTGGACAGGTTTCAAATAATTACCTCCACCGATTTTGATTGTAAGTGTAACTGGGTCGCCTACATTGACCTTTTTCGGTGTAGCCGATGCTGAAATTGTATATTTTCCAATCAGCCCGTAAAATCCATCGGGCCTGTCCTGGTCAGGTAAATTCAGAACGTTGAGCTCCGCAGGCTCGGAATCGACCATGAATCGTTTATACTGAATATTGGAGCCGAAAAAATCATCGAATAGAGAATCGCGGGTCCTTCTGCGACCGACGGCAATATCCGCCGATACGGTAACCGGCTCGATATTGATGGTACCTGCTTGTTTGGGAATAAGGATTTTGCTGAAGGAAAGTAAAATCGAATCCCTGCCGTTTTGAACCGTTCGATATTTATTCACATGAACCGTTACCCCATTGCCAAGGTCGTACTCTCTGGCCTGTGGATTTGATATGTCCGGCTCTTCAATATAAAATATATCATCGGTAAAAGCCGGGATGTTAAACTGGAAGTCGCCTATATCGGTAAAAATATAGAACTTTATTGTCATTAAAACAGGCTGACCGACATAGCATTGCTGCTCCGATAAGGTTACTTCCAGTTCCAATTGGTCGGTTGTGCCCGGCTTCAATATGTTTACCGTCACCGGATTTGTGTCGTACTTTTGTCCTTCTATTGTAACTGCCATAGGCGGAATCTGTAACATTCCGACCTCATTGGCAACCATCGAATAGGTCATTACGATGGTTGCACTGGTAGTTACTTTGCCGTTGACGATCGTTGTGGAACTCTGCCGTCTGCTTCCCATGCTTTGTGGATTGTATTTTGCCAGCGGCGTTAAATCTACCTGCCCAGGTTCGTCCGCTCCTTCAATAACTATATAGTAGCCGAAAATTTCCCCGACAAAGATGTCTTTTGAAGTGTCAACCTGAGCAGAGACCTTCACAGCAGCTCTTACATTGCCTGTCAGGAAGCCCAAAAAGATGAAGATGATGAAAATATTTTTTGTAAGAAAATTCATATTACCAGTCTTTTTCCACTTTCTGATAGCCGCCTCGTTGAAGGATTTGTCTTTGTTCTTTCTGACGTTGTTCCTTATCGAGAATCTCCTGTGCAGTTGTATCGGGTGCGATGGCTGCCTGTTGCTCCTGCTGTTGCTCTTGTTGCTGCTGATCTTTCGCAGATTCATCTGGTTCCTGCTTCTGTTGTTGCGTTTGGCCCTGTTGTTCTTGTTGCTGCTGCTGTTGGCCCTGTGTGTTTTCCTGAGATAATGCTTTAAGGGCATTTTCAAGATGCTCAGCAGCTTTTTCCTCGGACTGCTTTGCAGCGTTCGGATCCGAAGCTTTCAGATTCTTCTCTGCCTCGGTTTGTTTATCAATCGCCTCTTTAAGCTCGTCGGCAGCCTGCTGCATCTGGGGCGGTTGAGGATTATTTGGGTCATTCTGCTGCATTTGCTGAGATGTCTGCTCTGTTTCTTTTTTAAGTTGTGATTGTTCATCCGCCTGCTTGTTATAATCGTCCGAGGCCTGTTGCTGATCGATTTGTTCTTTATCGGCCTGATCTTTTGTCTGCTGTGTTTGTTCGGCAAGAGCTTTTTGCCGGTCTCCAAGCTGCTTGAGTTTCTCCTGCATCTCTTTTTGTTTTTCCGCCTGTTGCTGTTGTTGCTGCTTTTGTTTATTGATCTGGTCGATAATGTCTTTGATAATTAATCGGGCAACTTCTATATTTTTAGCGGCGTTTTGATTTTCAGGCTCGATATCCAGTGCCTGCCGCCAATAAACTATACTCGATTGTAGGTCTTCAAGTACCTTTTGCAGGTCGGAGTCTTTTTGCCTGGAACCGCGCTGGAAATAACAATTGCCGAGATTGTACCTGGAGCTGGCGACTAATTTCATATCTTTGCTTTCGGCGGCGACTTCATTATAGAGATCTATGGCCTGAGCCAGGTCATCAAGTTGATAATAGCAGTTTGCCTTGTTGAATTTCGGTTCCAGCACCTGCGGCTGATCGAGGAGGGCCTGGTCATATTGTTTAATGGCGTCGTTGAGATTACCCTGATGATAAAGTTTGTTCCCTTCAAGCACCGAAGTTTGCACAGAGTCCGCCCGGGCCGTTTGCATCGTAGATAAGGTTAATAACATGACAAAAAAGAATTTATACTTTTCTGCGTTCACTCGTCAAATACTCCCACACAATTAATAATAATCCCAAAGCTATAAAAATCTGGAACCGTTCATCATATCTAATCATTGTTGTCGATTCAAGCTCGCGTTTCTGTGCCGATGCGATCAGTCCTTCGTAAATTTCCCCCAGATCCAAAGTCGTACCCGGCTGAACGGACAAATACTTTCCTCCTTCGGTGGCATAAACAACTTTTCGCAGGGTGTCGGCATCGAGCTTAGACCAGACTTCCTGTCCGTTATACTTCATAAAGGACTCCTGGCCATTCGGGCCTGTAACCGGGATTCGCGAGCCTTGATTTTCATCTCCGAGTCCGATCGCAATAATCCTTATGCCTTCTTCGGCGGCTTTTTCCGCAGCCTGGACCGGAAAACTATCATGGTCTTCGCCGTCGGTGATTAATACGATGTCCTTGTATTCGCGGCTCTGTCTGTCGAAGACATCTTCGGTTGCCTTGCGAATTGCATCGCCTATCATCGTACCGCCTCTGCTGGTACTTTCAGTTGATATATCTGCCAGGGCCATTCGTACGAAAGCGTAGTCCTGTGTCAGGGGACATTTTACCGTGCTGTTGCCTGCAAATGTCACAATTGCGACACGGTCGCCCTGTAATGTTTCGAGAAGGTCCCGTATCGCAATCTTGGAGCGTTCCAGCCTGCTTGGTTTGATATCTTCGGCCAGCATCGAACGGGAGGTATCCAGTAATATGCAGACGTCCCGGCCTTGACGCTGTATCTTTTGGGTCCTGGGGTTCCATTTGGGTTCTGTAAGGGCAATGACAATACATATAAAAGCCGCGATTAGTAAAACGGCCTTGAATATCTGCTTTTTCAGACTGACTGTTATATTGATCTTTTTGAGCATATCACTGCTTGCCAGCGTTCGCAGCGCTTTGGATTTCTGCCAGAAACACCAGATATATGCCGGTATCAATATTACAGGCACGGCGAATAACAGCCATAACACCTTGTAATTGCCTAAGTTCATATTTGTTACGAATCAAAATCCTATGGTATCTTACGAAATATAGTACAGCTTGCTAACATCTCCAAAACCAACAGCAGCAAGGCCGCCGTCGTCCACGGACCAAAAAGCTCTGCATACTGCGTATATTGAATGGATTTGACTTCGGTTTTTTCCAATTCGTCGATTTTTTCAACAATTTCATGGAGTGTTTTGGCGTCATCGGCCCGGCCGTAAAATCCGCCGGTCTTTTCTGCGATTGTCTTTAGTAACCTTTCGTCAAGATTCTGTCCGGTCGGCATCTTATACGTTCCAAGCGGAGTTTGAATCGTTGTATAAGCCTGAGCCGAGCCGATGCCAATTGTATATATCTTAATGTCCCATTCTTTTGCCAGTTCGGCGGCCTGGATAGGATCGTATTCACCGGCATTATTCATGCCGTCGGTCAGCAATATGATAACTTTGCTCTTAATCTTAAAGCCGCTTTCCTGTTCATCCGGGATTTGTTCACCGGCTTGGATAAGCCGGGCTTTTCTTTTCTTTATGTCCTCTTCTGCCGTTTTCAGGCGGGCCGCCGCTAATGCAATTGCGTCACCAATCGCTGTGCCGTCTTCGCTTCGCAGCCTGACAATCTCTGTTTTCTTCAGGAATTCCGATAAAACATTATGAGTAAGTACCATAGGACAGGCCGTATCTGCGTATCGAGCAAAAGTAACTAGGCCTATAAGATCGTTATTCCTGCCTGACAGGTCTTTTTTGTCTCCGTTAATAAAATCGGAAAGGACCCTTTTAACTGCTTCGAAACGGTTGAGTGTTTCTCCGTAATAATCCATCTCTGTTTGCATACTGCCTGAACGATCCGCGACGACTTCTATTGCTACACCTTCGGTCGAAATTTCAGAGAGCACAGTTCCTTTCCGCGGGCGGGCAAGGGCCACTATTAGAAGAGCTATACAGACCAATCTTAAAATATTCAGTAAAGGTCTGAGCCGCAGACGTAAAGAGACCGGACAGTTTCGTATATTCGTTAGCGATGGGAATCTTACTGATGCGCCGCGTTTTTTCCGCAAGCTCAAAAACGCCAGAACAGGCAACAGTAAAAGTAATAGTAATATCCATGGCGAATATAGCTGCATTTATGTACTCCTGACTTCGGTGGACCCTTCGACTCTGCCCGGGGCGGGTTTTTCAGAATCGGCTTCTGTTACATCGATCTTTTTCTCTTCGGATTTGGTTGTTTCAATAAATTTTTTAACCAGGTTGAAAGTCCTTTGAATCTGTTCGGTCGTCGGATTATATTTTGCAAATTTCACCAGGTCACAGTGTCTTAAGAACTCCGCAAGAGTGTCCTGGTCGGATTGAGAAAGCACATTTGTTGTCGGTAGTTCGGCTAAAAACTCCTCCGTGGTTCTTTCCGGGGCATGCAGGTTAAAGCGATGCTCGATATAGTGCCTGAGAATGTCGCTAATCTGCTCATAAAACTCCTTGATTTTTCCGGCTTTGACCAGGTTTCGCTCGACCAAAGCACGCAGGCGGTTATATGCAATCTCATGGGCCGGCATTAAAATCCTTACAATTTCCTCCGTCCTTTTACGGTGCAGATAAAACCATGTCGTCACTCCGACAGCGATAACGATAATGAATAAAATCCAGATCCACCACCAGGAAGCCTGTGTGGGTATCTCCACCACGCCCTCGATATCGGCAATTTTTAGTTCCGCCCGCTGCTCGCCCAAAAGAGATGTGACCTCGATGTCGATCGGCTCGGTTGCCAGTTCGTACTTTTTATTTTCCGGGTCGTTGACGTCATAGAATTCAAAGTTAAAAGCGGGTATCGGATAAGTGCCGGATAAAAAGGGCTCAAGACGGTATTGGTATCTTTTTACTACATTGTTATTTTCATCGAGTTTATCGCCGAGATTGTCCCAATCGACAATGCCGAAATTCTCCAGTACCTTCTCAACCGTCGGCATCTGAAGTTCGTAGCCCGGCTCGATAGCGGCGGCAAGTTCCAGCAGGACGGTCTGGGCAATATTCATTTCGGCCTTATCAATACGGACGTGTGCCGTCAGAGGTCCTCGCTGGTATTCTTTGTCTATTTCGAATTCTGTTTTTGCACTTTTTGCCGCCGTTTCTTTCCGGCAACCTGTGCATACGAGGATAATTCCGCAGCACAGCAAAATGTGCAGAACAAACCGAGTTTTTAATAATTTCTCTGTCATCTATAACTCGAAACAACTATTGTGCCGTTTTTTCGGGAGTTTCAGATTTAATTTCGCCGGCCTCTGAAAGCGCAGACGTGTGAATTATAACATTATATTTATCCATCATTTGTTTTATCAAATCGTTCTGCACATCCTGACTTTTCCGGCTCACAAGTTCGGTCATGACCTGTTCTCTGACTTCGTCAAAGCTTTTTTGCCGATCAACTGAATTCGGGTCCTCTTTATCGGCCGGTTCTATATACTTATCCTTGTTTGCCTGGTAATATGTCTGCAGGTCTGTCTGGGTAATGTTAATTTTTTCCGCCAGTTCCTTGTTCACAAGTTGTTGGCTTAGAATTCCACGAGTAACTTCTTCAATAACCTTTTTAACTTCCGGCTCCTTCATCAGTTCCTGTTCCAGCGCATCTCGGTACAAAACCTCCTGCGCAAGCCAGGACTGCAAAAATTGAGACTTTGCCGCCGGGGCCTTAAATTGCTCCATCATTTTCTTTTTCTGCTCGTATTTCTGTTCGGTTGTCATAAATGCCGTCATCGGGGCAAGCTGATTGTCTATCGTATCCTCAATCAGGGCTTCAAGATTAGCCTCAGTGATTTTTTCGGGACCTATTTCGGCGACAATTTTGCTACCCGGTTGTTCCTGTTGTTTGAAACTTGTCCTGTCCATCAATTCATATCGCAAAGCTGAAAACATGCCGAGTTTTTCGAAACAATCCTTAACATGGACATTCAACTGGGATTCTAATTCGGAAATTTCAGCCGTCATTTCACTGCGATAGTAATATTCGATTGCTTCTTCGTATGCTCCGGCCTTTTCGAGCAGCGTCCCTATCTGAAAAAGCGTTTTCGCCCGTTCCGTATCCGGCAGTGTGCCGCTTGATAAATAATCCTGCCATACTCTGGCGGCACGAGTATATAAGTTACGGCCGGCAAGCTGAGATGCGAGTTGTTTAACTTGCTCATGTGACAGGGAAGAGTCACCCCGGGCCACGGAAGTCTCATTTCTTGTTGCTTTTAATGTGTTAACAAGTGTCAAAGCAATCAAAACCAAAAGCAATACGATAGATATTTTTTGCATAAGAGAGTTTTTTGCCTTTTTCTCCGGTAAAGAAAAATCCAGCTTCTCATCCATAATTCTACCTCACAATTTTTTTCCCACTACGATTGTTCCATCGAATTAATGTCGTCTGTGTCGCATATGGAAAAACCTTACCAAATCCTGTATGTAAGGTTTGTCGGTGCGTATGCTGATGCAATCCACGTCAATTGTCCGAAGCATATTCCTCAGCTCATCAAACCGCTTTTCACACGTATTACTGTACAAGTTTCTAAATTGCCTGCTTGATGTGTCGATGAGCATAATCTCGCCGGTCTCGGCGTCGGCAAATTCAATCAAGCCTACACCCGGCAGGGCAATCTCCGCGGGATCGCGAACCGAGACAGCAATGACATCGTGTCGCTTGTTGAGCAGACTTAGAGGTTTTTTGAAGTTGGTTTCTATAAAATCAGATACTAAAAATAACGTTGCCTTCTTGTGTATAACCTTAGCAAGATAATCCAGGGCTTGGCATGTATCGGTTTTTCTTTTCGGCATTTTGAAATACAGGAGTTCACGAACCAGCCGCAGCATATGGCTGATACCCTTTTTAGGCGGTATATATAATTCTATCTGGTCGGTGAAAATCAGCAGGCCGACCTTGTCATTATTCTTTGCGGCGGCAAAGGCCATGACGGCGCAAAATTCGGCCGCCAGTTCGTTCTTGACCTTGTTTATTGTCCCGAAATCTCCCGAAGCACTTAAATCAACGGCGAACACAATGGTCATTTCCCGCTCTTCGACGAATCTTTTGATATGTGCTCTGCCGGTACGAGCGGTGACGTTCCAGTCGATTGCCCGTATATCGTCACCGGGTGTGTACTCCCTAACTTCATCGAACTGCATGCCTCTGCCTTTGAAGACGCTTTCATACTGGCCGGCAAAGCTGGCATTCACCGTTTTGGAGGTATAGATTTGAATCTGTCTTATTTTTTTTATTAGTTCCTGAGGTATCATATATTCAGTTCTTGGTTTTGAGTTTTTAGTTTTTAGTTAACTCAACGCTCAAAACTATTTATGGCACTTCAATATTGTCAAAAATTATTTTTATAATTTCGTCGCTGTTTTTATCTTCGGCTTCAGCTTCGTAGCTGACAATAACCCTGTGCCGTAAGACATCGGGGCCGATGCTTTTGACATCCTGAGGAGTGACATATCCCCTTTGCTGGATAAATGCATGGGCTTTTGCTGCAACCGCAAGATAAATTGTTGCTCTCGGTGAGGCGCCATAACTGATAAAGTTCCCCATTTCTATGCCGTATTTTTCGGGATCTCTGGTGGCACAAACAACATCAACGATGTAATCTTTAATCTTTTCATCGATGTAAATCTCATCCACAACACCCCTTACTTCCGATATGTCTTCAGGTTTAATGACAGGATGAATATCAAACTGCTTGTTTGTCACAGCCATTCTGTCAAGGATTTCGCGTTCCTCGCTTTTATTTGGATAATCGACCCTGAGTTTGAGCATAAACCGGTCAAGCTGTGCCTCCGGCAGGGGGTAAGTTCCTTCCTGCTCGATCGGATTTTGCGTGGCCAGCACCAGGAAGGGATTCGGCACCGGGAAAGTCTCGTCGCCTATTGAAACCTGTCTTTCCTGCATGGCCTCCAGTAAAGCGCTTTGTACCTTGGCCGGCGCTCTGTTAATTTCATCGGCTAATATAATATTAGCGAATATCGGTCCTTTGCGGGTGTAAAACTGGCCGTCCGATTGCCTGTATATCTGGGTTCCGATCAAATCGGCCGGCAATAGGTCGGGCGTGAACTGTATTCGCCTGAAATCCGCATCGATTGCCCGTGAAAGGGTAGTCACAGCCATTGTTTTTGCCAGACCCGGAACTCCCTCAAGCAGTATATGGCCGTTAGCCAGCAGTCCTATAAGCATCCTCTCTAACATGTATCGCTGGCCTACGATAACTTTGTCGATTTCGCCGAACAGTACTCGCACAAACTCGCTCTTTTCCTGGACCAGATTGCTGATTTGTTTTACGTCTGCAGCCATAAAAAATTTCTCCTTCTATCTATCACAAAGTAAATTTCTCAATTTGAGCTCAATACAAGGATATTGGCTTTTAAAATGATAAATACTTTACGTTCTTAACCATAAAATGGTTCATTCTATGTAAAAAAATTGGCAAAAACAAGCCTTGAATTTTACATTTTTTTTGAATCCAGCGTAAACTACCCCCTGGTGGACCGGCGTGCCTGAATTGTTATTTAACTATTAATTATTGATTTGAAGCAAAATGACGACCTGCTAATCTATCGGACGTAGTTGACTTGTCATAAGCAGATGCAGCACGAATCTGCACCCAAAAGCTAATTTCTCTTGTGCTGTTGAAGCATATATCCTGTTGTGCTATAATCTTTCACGCTTATGAAAACCAATTGAAATAATAGGTTTAAGAAATTATGAATGCTAAACTTCAAAACCTGTTAGCTTTTTGTATTATTTTGTTTATTGTAAATGTTCCTCTTAATGCAATCGAAACCGGCAATCCTTCAGGTATTCACGTTTGGGAAATGAAGGAAGTCATACTCGAAGCGGAAAAAGATTACGAAAACTATTATACAGATGTAACCTGCTGGGTAGAGCTTGAAGGCCCGAATTTCTCAAAACGGATTTATGGTTTCTGGAACGGCGGCAATATTTTTGTTTTCCGTCTGGTGGCAACAGAACCGGGGAAATGGCAATGGACAAGTGGATCGAACCAAGCGGATGATAACGGGCTTAACAACCATACTGGTGAATTTATCGCCGTCAACTGGACGCAAGAAGAAAAGTCGGACAATCCCAACCGTCGCGGTTTCGTTCATCCATCGGCTAACGGGCACGCGTTACAATACTCAGACGGTACGCCGTTTTTTATGGTCGGCGATACGTGGCTTGCAGGAACTACATGGCGATTGCCTTTTAGGGGTGTTGACCCTGCAAAAAATTATGAGCCAAGAGCGGGCATTGGATTCGAAGATGCCGTGGCCTATCGGAAAAGACAGGGCTACAATTCCGTCAGTATGATCGCTTGTTTTCCAAACTGGGAATCGGATTGCGATGCCAGTACTTACGCCGACTCTAACGGTATATATCTGAGAAATGCATGGGAAAAATTCGGTTACCTTATCGAAGATGGTGTGATGACGGCAAAAAATATGCGTGATGAATATGGTAACAGGCCCTTTAAGATGTCACCTGAGCATGAAGGAGTTGCCGATTTCGATCATATCGTCCCGGAGTATTTTCAAAGCCTGGATAAAAAAATGCGGTATTTGTCCGACCAGGGGTTTGTACCTTTGTTGGAGACTGTAAGAAGGGATAATTGCCCTGCGTGGAAGGCTTATTTTGATTTTAACGAATCGTATGCAAGGTATGTTCAATATTTAATCTCAAGATACGCTGCGTATAATATTGTCTTCAGCGGTATTCACCTCGATTGGATACCAAAAGAATACAGCCTGACAGCCGATGAATTCAACGAGGCCTTAACGTATCATTTAAAAAAATACGGCCCCTTGCCGTTCGGACAACCCTACACAACACTAATAAATAATTCCACTTACACTCAATTCGGCCACAACCAGAATTGTCCCTGGCTCACAATGCACAGTGTTGGCAATAAGCCTCGTGATCATGGTGTTTACCAGGCCATTGAAATCCTCTTTAACCTCAAACCTCCGTATCCGGCTATAAATTTTGAGCCGTATTACACAGGCTGGAACCATGAGATAAATATGCCGAACGGCGAACGTCCGCCGGCCGATTCAGTGCGCGATAATTATTTCTCGCGTGCACAGATGTATGGCTCTGTTCTTTCGGGAGGATTGTCCGGACATGTGCATGGCACAAGCGCCTATGATATCACATCGACCGGGGAACCGGCGGGCGCTCGTCCCCACTTCTGGGATGCATTAAAATTCGAGTCAGGCCGGTATATGCAGCATCTTGCGGCATTTATTTTGTCCGAAGGAAACAGGTACCAGCAACTACAAATCTGCTCGCAGGATATACACCCGCAAAGAGCCCCAAACAGTCCTGAAAGAGGTTTGGATGGCTGGTCGTTTATGATGAGAACCGCCCAAAAAGACTTTGCTTTACTTTACTTTGAGAATCAGGCGGTACTGCCTAAGTTAAGCGGATTCAAACCTGATACTTCATATCGCTTCCGATGGTACAATCCCATAGACGGCCGGTGGAAAGAAAGCACAGTCATTAAAACAGATGAAAAAGGAATTTTGACACTGCCGGAATTTCCCGATGGACAAAATCCATCCGACATTGACTGGGCGGCAAAAATTCTTGAAGGTCGGTAAAAATGAAACGCTCAGCTATCAATGCATATATCCGTGAGGCCAAGGAGCTCTTCAGGCAGGCCGGATTTAATCTGCCGCCGTTCGCATTCTGGCATCCAGAAGATTGGGCCGGTAAGAGTTCCAAGGTGGATGAAATTCGCGATAACGCCCTGGGCTGGGATATAACGGATTTTGGCTCCGGTCAATTCGAGTCATGCGGACTGCTTTTATTTACCCTCCGCAACGGCAATTATCAAAATCCGGAACAATACCCGAAGAAGTATGCCGAGAAACTTATGATTGTAAGGCAGGGACAGGTAACACCGATGCACTTCCACTGGAAGAAACGAGAAGATATTATAAACCGCTTCGGCGGAAACCTTGTTCTTGAACTATATAAGTCCAACGATAAAGAGGAGCTTTCCGAAGAATCTTTTTGTGTTTCCACTGACGGTGAGAGGAAAAACTGTCTGCCGGGAGAACGTATCATTCTGACACCGGGCGAAAGCATCTGCCTCGAACCGTATATCTACCATACATTCTATGGCGAGCGGGGCAAAGGGACGGTCATTGTTGGAGAAGTCTCGGATGTCAACGATGATGCTAAGGACAATTGCTTCCTCAAACCGGCGGGGCGTTTCCCGATGATTGAGGAAGATGAAAAGCCGATACATCTGTTATGCATGGAATATCCGGGTACTTGATGTTATAATCCGGAAGAAAACAGCGCATTCATTTCCGGGATTCATCATTGAATGATACGTTTTCAGGATTGTCTGCCAGTTGACCGGTCAACAAAACCGCTGTAACGGACAGCGGTGGTAATGACATATTCATTACGCCGTCCTGAACGGACAGCATTCCAGTTTTGAGTGCGTTGTCCTGATCGGAATGGAATGTCTCAGTATTGGGTAGATTAGAAAGTGACAATGTGTTGTACGATCCGTCTTCGAGCAGGAAATTTTGTACAGTGACGGTGGCGTCTATTGTCTGATTAAGTGAACGGCAGACAAGAATCAGAGTAACGGCATCCATGTCCGCACTGATGGAGGCGTACGCAGAGACCGTCTCTTCATCACTTGATACGGACAGGATACGAATCGGCTGAGAGTATCGACTGAACAGGTGCAACACCTCCCACATACCAACCTTCCAACTCCAGGGTGTAAACAATTCGACACCTTCATCGGCAAATACGCCCAGGGTAGAGGAATACCACACGGCTGTCACGTTGGGATTGTCCCCTTTGATACCCATCTCCGTGACGCCAAAAGTCACGCCGTGATCCGGCCCTAAGTACTGATCGAGCCACTGTCGGCAGCGAGTGAATATATATTCACTTGTGATACTATTGTCCCAGCCCCACTGGCCCAACCGTTTAACACCGTTGGCACCAGGATAGTTATAATTTGTATCGAACCATACACGATGAAGCTGCACAATGTCCGAAGGGCTTGTTTCATTCGGATAAAAATGAATGTCCAGCACATCAAGCAAACGAACTCCGCTGACTTGTTGTTCTTCGCCGATGCGTTTGATAAAATACTCCAGCCAGACATAATAGTCCTGCCCGACTTGAATCCTCTGATTGTCCCAGTTATACCACTGCCATTCATTGCAGGCAACCGGCCCGACCAGCTTGATATTGGGACACAGCGCCCGGGCTTTTTTGGTTACATCGAAATACGCCTGCATAAACGCCTCAACCGGAGGCTGTGAGGGACAAACATCATCATGTGTGCCGCTCCATATCTCCGGCTCGTTGTCCATGTTCCAATACCGGATAGTATTGGGATCCAAATCCAATCCGTTCGGATCAAACCAATGCTCCAGAATGCCCACAGTGTCATCGGCGGACCAGTCCACCAGATAAAGATTCGGATCGCCTTCCTGTTGACCACCGCCCGGCAGTGGACCGCCACCTCCGGCCCAGTTGTTGCTTACGCCTTCCCACCACTTGGCGCGATTGTATTCCCATTCATTGAAATTATAGGCGTTGGTCGCCGCAACTTTCCCTATCAGTTGAAATGCCCACAGGCCCTGAATGCCGGGCAGGTTTCTCTGGAGACTCGTTGCCTCGAAATCCCAGTTATGTGCATATACATTGTTATACCAATCTGGATGACTGGATAGTTTCAGTACCCAGTTGTATTTGGTGGAATTATTCCCGCCGCTTTCACGCAATATCCTTACTCCCGTATCTCTGAGAAACTGCCAGTCTGCCTCAGATAAAGGTCGTTTAGGATCATCGGAAAGGCAATTGTTTCTACCATAGATATACGGAGAAATCGGTTTTTGCCCCGAACAGGCATCAATGTGAATCTCGACGGAAAAAACCTGCACAGGCACCAGGAAAACAATCAGAATACATATACATATCCTGGCACTCAGATTTGCAGCTAACTGGCGAGTATTCATGATATTCTTTATATTAACATAAAAACACACTGTTCTATTTAAAAATCCCCGGTTTTTTGGAAAAATCGCAAACTTTATGCTTATTAAAAACAGATGTAACCATTTATCTGGGCTGTTATTCCGGTGACCAGATGCGAAACTGACCGCTGCAATTAAGTATGCTCAGCATGTATAGCATACCGTCATAATAACGATAAAGACCCGATGGAATAGGCATATTCCAGAAAGCTTCGACAAACCGCTTCGAACGTTCATGGGTCGCCGCGAGAGAGGCCGCAGCATTCATGGCAACCAGGCCCGGCGAGTGATACTCGACTAACGGTTGCCGGCCGTCAAGTGTGAAGTGGCTTTCATAATCGTTTATACCCCGGGACTCGAAAAAAGCCTGTAGGCGGTCGCTCAATTGTTGTTCCCTGATGTCCTTTGCCCACCAGGCCCAGTCCACAGACCAATTCATAGCCGTTCGCCACGCATCGCTCATAAAATTTACGGATCCGGAATTCCATGTGCCGCCCCAGGGTGTACCGTCAAAATTGGCATATTCGGGGGACAGACCTGTGACAGGATGCGTGGTTTTTTGGAAGAAATCGCGACTGACTTGTGCCGCTTCGGCCCAGAATGCCCGGTCGGACTCGGGGCCCCACAAGGCCCATAGTTCGTAGAATGCAGGCAGGTGATAGGATGGATCCGTGTGGTCTCGAATTTCAATAACCGGAGAGAAGCGAACCATCTTATGCTTTGGATCAAAAAGGTCACCGGCGGTTCGAGGGGCCACAACCGTCGGACCGGTAATTAGCTTTCGATGCCTCAGGTCTGTGAGAATCCGGTCCGCTTCGGATCTGTAATTATAAATACCTGTGCCGTTGCCCCATCTTCCTGCGGCAAAGTACAATGCCGTCACAAAATACTCTTCTCCATCCGCTGCGGGCATTTCGTCGTTCGGTGTGCCGTCCCTTTTTACCGACCAGGAGAAATAACCATAGGCAGGGTGATTGGGCTGGTTGTGATACATGTATGTCCTGGCCCAGTTCCAAATCGCATCAAACTCGGTTTTTTTGTTCAATTGAACGGCTATCATCATGCCATAGGACATTCCTTCGGAACGCACATCGTTATGGTTGATATCGCAGATGTAGGCGAGCGGTCCTTTGGCATTTGTACCGGCGGGGAAATAAACCGCTTCTGTGTTCGGATCACCATAGAAAAGTTGCTCGAAGGCAGCGTTGATTTTTTCGGTCACCTCCTGAGGGCTGTGGCCTATCTCAACGAACAGATTACGGTATTTACCAGTCACGAAAGCACTACCAATGTCTTGGCTTATTTCACTTTTTTTTTATCTTGTGAGCCAGTAGCAGCGCTTGCGAAATAGCTCTCGGGCGGACCGAGATAGCTTGGTTTAACACCGCCCAGATCGACAACAATTTTTTGCAACACGATACCCGGATCAACCATCCAGAATTTCAAAACATGCTCACCCGGCTTTTCGAGCGTGTGCTCGGAGACCGTCACTTTAATATTCTCACTTACCGCCTGATTCCAGGTCGGAGGATACTTCCAGTCGGGAACCGTGTCTTTCTCATGGATGTTGACGATTTGCGGCTGCTCATCATCGAACGAAACAGCATATCGCAATCCCTGAGTGTTATGGAAGTTTTGTGTGGGAGATACAAATACACTTACCTTAACCGTACCGCTGTTAAACAGGTGCATATTATATTCCAATCGGGGGCTGTCTGCTTCGGGCTTCTGGCTTTTTGCAGTCAACGGCATAGGAGTTATTCCGGACAGTGTTCGACTTAAATCCGGGATAAGTAGCCATTTGATTGCATCTGAATCGATTGCTTTGGTATAGTGCTCGGCTTCTATTGAAACATAACCGTTGTTTTCCACAAATCCTTTTACTTTATCTCGTCCGGGAGACGCAGGATTGTTAACGATTGCCTGAACAACCACACATTTTCCATCCGGTCCGGTTATAGTAATCGGAACCTGATGCTTTCCGTTCGGGGCCTGTTGCCAGTTGACGCTTACCCACAAGCGTTGCTGCTTTTCAACCGTCCCCTTTTCGGGCGTGACCAGAAGCCAGGATTCTCCAGATTCGGTTTTATAATTGAAAGGCGTCTGTCCGCGATTGAATACCTCTATATAATACTTCTGTTGATTATAGGGATCGAATTCGGGCAAAATTGCTTTACCCTTTTCCATCGGCCACCAATTAGCCGAGCCTTCAATGGACACACCCATATCCGCTTCAGCAGGTATCTCAATCTTTTCCACTTTTGGCATGACGTCTCTTCTCGGTTGCTGCCAGTTCGTATAACTGATATGTGTTTGGTCCATCATGTGGTTCCATTTGCCGTTGGCCATGACTTTATTGTAATAATTGGAAATCTCGGCATCTTTATTAAACAACTCTTCGACTTTATCAGCTAGATCGTTCGTGGCTGCACGTCCTTGTTCGGCGTAGAGGTGATTCTTTCCAACAGTTACATGAAGCTCATTCAAATTGGCACAGGCTGTCACAGGGTGCAGCACAAACTGATAATAGGCGTCCTTATATTCAGAGGGTATAAGGTTGTTGATGCGATCGGCTTTTTCCGCCAGCTTGTTGTAGTCGCAGACAACAGTTTCGGCTTCGCGGTAGTTCACAAGGCTGTAGGTATCCGGGGCAAGCATTTCGGGTTTGCGGCGACCATTGTATTTCGTATATTCGGAGAGTATATCGGCTATGTCCGCCGCATGTTCGGGGCCGAACTGCTCCCTGGCCCACAGCCGCGTGTATTCGGGTAAAAGACCCGCCGGCCACTGTTCAGGATTCCATGCATAATCCAGGAAAAATGTAATGGGAAATTCCATAGGCTTGAGGTCACCTACATTCACAAGCCAGATTCTGTCCACACCGAAACGGTAACACAGGTGCATCTGTTCCCAGACACGGGCAATCGGACTTGTGTTAAGCCATTTATAACTTCTGGGGCCGCCTACAAAGTCGAAATGATAATACATGCCGTATCCGCCCGACCGTGGCGGATCATCGGGTTTGGGTAACCTGCGGACATTACCCCAATTGTCGTCGCACAACAACAGGGTGACATCCTCCGGTACCCGCATACCTTTATCGTAGTAATCCTGCACTTCCTTATATAACGCCCATAATTGGGGGGTACCTGTTACATCCTTACCGATAACTTCACTGATGATTTTGCGCTGGTCGGCTACAATTTTCTCCAGCAGAGCGATATTCGTACTCTCGCTCATGGCGGTATCACCGTCACCTCGCATGGCCAGGGTGATAATACTCTCACGGTCCCCCATGCGTTTTATTCCATCCGTCCAGAATTCCCGCAGCTTTTCTGCATTGGTTTCGTAGTTCCACGCGCCGTCTTTTCTCCCGTCCCATTCCTTATGGGCGCGCATCATAGGCTCATGGTGCGTTGTGCCCATCACAATACCGTATTCATCGGCTAATCTCGGATTGTTCGGATCATCGCTATTAAAACTCGCCCACCACATAGCCGGCCAAAGGTAATTACCCTTCATTCGCAGGATTAATTCGAACAGTTTCTCATAAAACTGGTGATTGAATCCGCCGTAGTTTTCCACGGCCCAGCGTCCCAAAGCCGGCTCTTCATCGTTTAAGAAAATACCCCGATACTTAACGGCGGGGGGGCCCTGCAAGTATTTTCCCGGTTTTACAAAAAGGGCCTCACTGGTTTTAACCGGCACATCCGCCCACCAATACCAGGGAGAAACTCCGATTTGCTCAGATAAATCATAGATACCGTAAATCGTACCTCTTTTGTCGCTGCCCACGATAACTAATGCACTCGCTACACCGGGCAGCGGCTCCGGTAACACCTGGATCAGAAACGATTCCCACTTGCCCTTGATCTGCGTGACATCAATTTTTTTGTTATCTATCAGTTTATCAACGATTGGGCTTTTTCCAATCGTGCCTATAATGACAACATTTTTTTGCAGGGCGTCTTCGTTATGCACTACCTCGGGCGGAAGAGACGTTACTCGTGCAATATCAGCCTGCAAATCCTTTACAGCACGTACGACTCCGGTGTAATCCTGCACATCAACATAAAGCACGGCGACATTATCTTTTTGTGCAAGAACGAAGCCATCCTGTTGAGGTGACGTTTCGACATACCCGGTCTGTCCAATAGCCCAAACAACATCAGGACACATAACTGCAGTTAAAATTGCTGCAGCTAAAACAACCAAATCATTTTCATATCTACTGCTCATAATGTTATCCTAAATAAATTTTTTAGCTCGATATTAATATTCACATGAACTGTTCTGTAGATTTACGCATATCTTTATTTACTTTATATATATCTCTGCGCGAATGTCAGAAACGTCGGCCGTATTACTATTCTCATGAGAACTGCCGAAAATACTGAAAGTTTTCATAGGATCATCAAATCACAGATAATAAAACAGTTAATAATACCAATACTACTGCAAATCTCATTATCCTTCGATTAAGAGTTTCTTTGTTTACTTTTCCCAATTTATAAATTTTGTTGGACAAAAAAACAGCAACCGGCAGGAACACAATTGCTGTTCCTGCTCCGGCTAAAACATCACTCACGAAATGGGCCTGTAATAGAATCCGTGAATAACATACTACAATCGCAATACCCAAAACCGTAAATCTAAAAACAGTATTCAGGCGATGGTTTCCGGATATCAGTAAAAAATAGGGTAATGCCAGGGCCATACTTTTTGTGGCATGTCCCGAAGGAAACGCCGAAGAATCTGAAATATGCGTCCGAGCAATTTGTCCGCTCAACTCAAGAGCCGGGCGGGCTTTATCGAAAACCTCCTTTAATAAATCACCGGCTATTCCTCCAATTCCGAATGATAAAAGAATGAGGATATAAAGCGGGTAGGAAGATTTCAATTCCTCTATTTTGTATGATAACAGCAGATTCAGAATATATACTGCGGTAATCAAAGCCATTCCATATTTGCTGAAGAATTGAAAAACTCCGGAAATAACATTGTGTTCATAAAGAGAATTGTGGGCTATGACAACGTGTTGGTCAATAGTGCCCTGGGTCCATAGAGTAACAGCGAGTATCCATAATATCAGAGACGATATTACGATAAATGAGTACATATTTCGCGTGAGATTAATATGAATGAAGTCGTCTCTAACGTTATCCTCTGGCATTGTGTTCCTTATATATAAAGGATTATTAGGCTTGCGGCGCCTTGAGATATCTCTGGGCGAACTCAATAAATACCGGCCAGTTTGGGCCGGGTGTGTGTCCGCCGCTATGCTGGCGGAAGGCCACGTCACCGTCGATCAACGTTGTCTCTATCGGTGGAAACTCGGTTGTCCCCATATCTTTTTTGCCGAGAAGCTTGTACACCGGCCCAGCGCCCGCCGCGGCAAGGAACATCCCCCTGGCGTCCACCCAGGCATCGCCGTTATTCGAACCGCCGCTGATAAACACCGGACGCGGGGCGCACAGTGCGATCAGCTCATGAGCGTCAATAGGCAAATCATTCCATGTCAACGGACCTGCATACTTGAGAAAATTGCCGGCCATCCAGTGGTATTCGCCCGAGCCGGCTACGTTTTCCACAATCTCACCCCAATCGCGGCGCCACAGACTGGCACCCCCTGCTCCAGAAGAACTGACATAAGCGATTGCGAAACGCTGATCGTACGCCAAGGTCACTAGCGCCGCCTTGCCATAGCGTGAGTGGCCTTCAATTCCGACTCTCTTGGCATCCACGGATTTGTCTGTCTCGAAGTAATCCAAGGCGCGGCTTGCGCCCCAGGCCCAGGCGCGTAACGAGCCCCAATCGTCCGCCTTGCGGGGCTGTCCCTTATTGCACAGGCCGATGATGCCTTGCGTCAGGCCCGCGCCGTTGTCGGCCTGTATGCTGTTAGGCCGGATGATTGCGTACCCCCACCCCCTGGCAAGCACTTGTTGCTGCCAAGTGGGTTCATTCCCGCGTCCGGCCCTGCCAAAGCGGCCGCCGAATCCAAATTCCATGATAACCGGCACCGGACCTTTGGCATCAGCCGGCGTGGTCAATGTCACCTGGATATTGACGGATATGGCCGGGTATGATGAATTATCGACATGACCAACAAGTTCTTTGGTGATAACCGAAACATCGCCGTTCTTTTCATTAGTCGTACCAGTCACTTCCCAATTCACCTTCGGTGTGTCCTTTGGGACTCGGCCGTAAATTTCCCGGTCAAAATCCTCTACTATTTCAGGATGTCTCTGATTCCACCACATCTCGGCAGTCGTAACCTTCCGTCCGTTCTTCAATACCAGCGGGTCCGGCAGGTCAGGATAGGGATTTGCTTTGGCCTCATTGTAGTTGGCGTAATTCGGTGCATTAGGATCCATACCGTTGCGACCGGGCCGAAGCGAGTCGATACCCAGCAGGTACATCATTTTCTGGTGGTCTTCGGCAGATAAACGTCGAATCTGTGCCCATGAATTGCTCCCTGGACGCTGCGCAACAGCAATACCGATAAAGAACAGTAAAAGCCATACAGCGACAACTTTTACAGCAAGAGTTTTACCCATGATACAACCCCCTTCATAATAATTAATTTAAGATCGCTATCCAGTTTACTTCATTAAGGTTGTTACGAAAGACTTCAATAGCTTGGATTCTATTTTTGTAGTACCCTTTTGCTTTTGAAGTTCTTTAACATGCTGCATCACTATCTGGGTCAATACTGCGCCCGGCCTGGGATAAGCGGCGACGATATAGTGGGGCCCCGGAGCCGATTCTCCTTCTTCCTGCTCAAACTCAGCCCTGAGGTTGTCCGGACTTATCAATGAATTTGCGTGCCGGAAGATAACTTTATCCATTACTTTATAGACCTCTTTGCTTTCTTTAACCAGGCCGTAGTAATCAAGAAGCTGGGCAAAGACATAATTCGAGGTGGTATATACGTCTTTGCCCTGGTCTGATTCCACCGGCTCACCGTCTTCGGTGCGGGTCATGCACCAGCCCATCGTGGTTCTGTTATTCTTATAAATAGTTTTGAGGATCTTCCTGGCCCTGTCTTCGGAGATAAAAGACTCTTCTCCCATGGCAATCAGCGCCCAAATGGCATCCAGTTGATTGAGCCATGTATCGGTGTTTGTCTTTCCTGTTACAGAGTCATAGCAGGTGACGTAATACTGCAATCTCTGGCCCTTGCTGTTCTTGTCATCCCGCCATAATTTCTCGAATATCGCGGAGACCTGTTCAAAAATCTCCTCGTATTCCTTTTTGGCGGGTTTGTCTTTCATCATATCGGCCATAACTATCATGGCCCGGCAGCCGGCCATAAAGATAGTTGCATCATAGGCATCTATTCCAAACAGGGGTAAATTGTCGAAGGTGTTCTTGACTTCACCGGGATAGCCTTCCGGGATGCCGTCTCCGTCTATATCGAGTTCTTTGAGATGCTCGAATCCGAATTTAAGTGTCTTCCAGTTCTTCTTAAGAAAGGCCGTATTGCCGGTAAATTTAACGTTGCGCAGGACTCTTGTGGCCAGTTTTGGGAAAAGATCCACCCAATAGTTGTCATTGTACCAGGCGTAATCACTGACATTACGCAGGGCGTGGCCTTTTGGCAAAGCTCCTACATCATGCGACACAGAACCTTTAACCTTAATAGCGTCTTTTATCTGTGTCAGTGACATACCTTTATATTCTCCCGGGTATTCCTCAAAATGCTTTCTTGCTTCAACAAAAGATGCGTGCAAATGATAATAACGCTCGTTAGTATTCTCTCTATTAATCGAGTTAATAAAACTCTGGCAGAGTTCTTCTTCTATATTCGGGAAAAGTACAAGCAGTACCATGGAATACCAATCCACATCCGAAGGATCGATATAGGCGTAATCGAAACATTCGAGGAACCGGGCGGTCTCTTTACCCTTGTTGTCCTCTACCCAGACAGCGGCGTTCGACAGCGGGAAACTAAATTCGTTAAGGATTAATCGAGTCAGCCTTAATGCGCCGGCCTTATCATTTTTATAAGAAGGACTTTGCTGTATCTGGTTGTATATCCTGTTTTGAATTGTTAGTGTATGGCTGAGCCATTTAGGATAGTTTTGCAGGGCGACTTTAGTCATGTCCAAAGCCCTGGTCTTTTTATCCTTAAAGTGTTTGACGTATTTGCGGTCGAACGTTTTGCCGTCTATATACCGCTGCTGTGGAAAATCTAAGACTATGGCGACCGGAATCTTTATTGTTGCTTTCGGTTTTAATGTAAAAGCAAGACTGATTGCCGCTCCGTAATCCTGGTTTAATATGGGTGCTCTCTTTTCGTAGAAACTGCCGTCAATGTTCAAAAGCAAATCCTGTTTTAGCCTGTTCAGGCAGAAATACGGCTGAGTATCGACATTGACGCCTTTGATTTGCGGAACCGCGATAACCATCCGGTCCTGCGATTCCTTACTGGCCATAACCACGCCTGTCATACCGGTGCGTTTGAACGCTTCATGGATATGACCTTTAATAGGTGCTGAGCATATATAAACAGTGTCCTGGTCGGTCGGCTTTAATTCCTTTTCCTGAAGATTAACCAGAGAAGGCCGGGGAATAACCAATGTCACTTCCTGGGTTTTCTGGGAGGTGTTTTTTACCTCGAATTCTTCTACGCCTATCGGCATCAGGGCTTGGTTATCTCCGGACAAAAAAGGAGAAACCGTCCTTCTGGTAACGGTTACCTTGTCGAGTTTGTAATCCATTTCCAAAAGCGGCGTGGCGATAGAAATTGAGACCTTGCTTTGGGGCATTGGAGCATGATAGTAATTTCTCAATGCGGGTACATCGTCGGGACCTTCGACCGCTTTGGGGTCTTTTGTAGTGAGCATTAAAAATTCGTCATTTACACGGATAAACGGCGCAGAGCCTAATTGAATTGCATTCTGATTTATTAGGATCAGCCTGCCGGCATTATTAAGTCTATTGTATAAACCTTCGGGAGATATCCCTATCGAGCAGGTCGGAGCACCTTGCAGAGCAATGGTATGTGGGAATTGAAGGGTTTTTGACATGCCCTGAAAATGGACCGTCATTTTATTTTTATCATAAATTTCAGAAATCTGTTTCCCCGAAATTGTATAAATGTCACTTATTTTCAAACTACCGGCTTTTGGCATTTAATTCTCCTTTGTTAGACTCCTATTTTCTCGGTTTATGAAAACCGGTTGATAAGCTTTTATTCGATAGTACAGAAATCCCGAAATTTATACGTCACTAACAATATGACAAACTTAAAGGATGTTTTTTCGGCGCTTTTAGTTTTTTCTCGGCGGCCGCTTTCTTTCCGCTGAGTTTCACCGGACATTTGGTTGCAGCGCGAGGCTTGAACTTACCAAAGAGCAGATCCACAGAAGCCCTTATCGAATCCGGTGTGCCGCTGAAATTACAGATAACGGCATCCGCTTCCTTTGTTGTGCCCTCTACATAAGGGCTGTTTGTCACCACAACAACCTTGTGACCGGCCTGTTTGAGCTTCTTAATCAGTAACTGATTGTTGCCCGACTTGACAATCCGTGCGTAATAATTAGTCATAACCACCATGTCCGTCTGCTTGGCAAGCATCAGGCACTCTTTAATCTCATCATCAAAGGCGGAGAATTCCGTATCGGCAAGGATTAAATTTGTCGAATGTTCCACCATTCGCTCGCAGAACATATGCGTGTGCATATAAGGGTCTTTTCCAACAAATTCATAAGGAATGCGCTGCTCTATAACAAGTATTTTCTTGTCTTTTTTCAACGGCAGCAATTTTTTGTCTTCGCGCATTACAAGCAGCGCCTTTTTGGCAACGTCCCAGCTAAAATCAACAACTGGTTTACTCATAGCATAAGCCTGGGCTTTCTTCGGATCATTCTTGCCGGCGGTCTTAAACAGGCCCTGGTCGTATTTCATCTTTAACAGGCGCCCAACGGCGTCATTGACTCTCTCTTCAGACAACTCGCCTTTTTCAACAGCCTGTTTAATACCGAAGAAACACTGCGACCTCGACTCGTCATCAGCCTTGAGCAGTATCGTATCGCAACCGGCCTTGATTGCCATCGCACAAGCCTTGGGAAGAGGCCATTTTTTAAGGATGGCGGCCATGCCGATAGCATCCGATACTATAACTCCATCGAATCCCAATTCACCCTTCAACAATCCTGTAAGCAGTATTTCAGACAACGTAGTGGGATATTTGGCATCGTATGTCGGGTAAACAGAATGGCCTGTCATAATCGCCATACATCCGGCATCTATTGCAGACTTGAACGGAACCAGGTCCACATCTTGCATTCTCTTTTTGCTGAGCTTGAGTATTTCGAGAACGTCGTGTGCATCGGTGCCCGAAGAGCCGCGTCCCGGATAATGTTTACCAGTAGCGGCGATGTTAGCGTCCTGATACCCTTTAACGGTCGCAGCCACGTGAGCAGCACAGACTTCGGGATCGTCGCTGAACGACCTGACGCCGATTTCCGGATTTTTCGGGTTCGTGTTGCAGTCGCAAACCGGATGGTAAAACTGAGTCACGCCCATATTACTGCATATCTTGGCGAGGGTGTTGGCGACTTTGTACGTCAGCTTAAGGTCGCCTATAGCGGCCAGGCCCATTGGCGGGGGAAACTGCCTGATACCGCCGGACATATAATCGTTCTTGAAATCTCCTTCCATATCAATGGTCATATGAAGTGGAATTCCTGACGGCCTGCTCACAGCAATTTTTTGCATTTTATTCAAGGCCGCGGTGTAATCGCCCGGTGTGATGCTGATTCCAAAAGTTTTACCGGCAAAATAGGTGTTCGCTATAGTGAAATAATCTTTCGGCTTCTTGAATGTCTTATCTAACTGGGAATTGCCCCAGTATAGGTTTTTACAGGTCTCCAGTGCGTATGGTTCCAGGCAAAGACCGCCGCATTGCAATTTCGTGATTTGCTCTATTCCGCTCGGAGTCGGCATTGTGCCGCGCCAGGTGAAAGTTAAAAGCTGGCCGACTTTTTCTTCCAAACTCATTTTTGCTAATTTTTTGCTGACAAATGCATCTCTTGCTTTTATACTTGCTTTTGCTTTTGACATCTTTATCTCCTGTATTATGCCTTTTTATGATTCCCATTCACCATGATTATCAGGTCCCACCCAGAAATCACGTTCATATTTCCATCCGTTCTCGTCGATTTTTAAATCCTTTGTCTTCCATCCCGATTCAATACGTTTTGTTAAATCTTCAAATCCCTTGTTCCATGTAAGCCCATCCGGAACAGTAACATTCATACTCCCGGCGGCGTTCGCATATCTCAGGCAGGATTCAATGGTATGTCCCCATACATATGCGGACAGAAAACCCGCAATCGCCGAATCGCCGGAGCCAAGTGCCCCTACAAATTTTTCCTCTTCATACACGGGGAACCAAAGTTCACGATTTGCCCAGTTTTCAAGATCAGAACATCCCGCCGCACCTAATTTTTTGAGCCGGTCCCGACCGGCCGTCCGAACGTATAATCCTCTGTGGCCGCACTTGACCATCGCTATTGCAGTACCCATTTCTATCAAATCACTTCCCAACGTGGAAATATCTTCGACCGTCATGTGGTCGAGCACGCTGTCTTTGGGGCCGAGATTTGCCTTTATATCGAGGAATTTGTCCTTATAAAGGAAGAAAAATACTTCTTCAGCGCTTGGCACCATAATATCTGTTAGCGGGACCCAGTCGTTAAGAATTGCTTTCCAGTCCACCTGACCGGCAGGGCTGTTTACATCGGGGATAGAAAGATCAAGAGCCGTTGTTGTGCCTAATTCCTTTGTCTTTTTAAGAATTTTTGTTAACTGTGCGCCTGTGTTGTCATAGAGTTTCTTCATCCAGGGCGGATAACCAAAAAGCATCAGCTTGGAGCGTTCCACAAGGTCAAAATCCATATCGTCATAACCGAAAGTATCATTCGCTCCGCAGTGATGAAGGTAAAACCGGTCGATATCTGGAATGCAAATAGCAATGGTATATGACGTTGATTCGCCTTCAACCATTTTAATCCCCTTAAAATGGCCCTCATGCTCTTCATACCAGCGAAGAATCTGTTTGCCGAAGTCGTCATCGCCTATCTTGCCGATCAATTCGGTTTTCACACCAAGCCGGCGGATAGAAACTCCGGCGTTTGTAACCGGCCCGCCGCCGACAACGACACACTGGCCCATATTAATCATTTTGCCAGGCACGAGGACATCGGTCATCTTGTCAACTTTTCCTTCAATTGTAAAAGCCGGAATCAAGTCAAGGCACGTATGGCCCGCTGCGACAATTTCGATATCTTTCTTGTTCTTCATTTAAGCTCCTTATAAATAAATTCTGCGGAATCATACCTTATAATAATCCTATTTTCAAGTCCGAATTATAAAAGATTAAGGCCCGGCTAAAACGCCGTTTTAAGTATTAAAAAAAGTTTCTCTCTGAAAAAAAAAGCAAAGATGAAAAGTAAACACTGATTCTGCAGATGATTCGGACTTATGTCATCATGTTTATTCTTCAAATCGTATATCATATTCTTCTTTTTTTGTAATCAACTCATTACGCAAATGATAGAAGCCTGTCATGAGCGTAACCTAAGGCACAGAAGACGGAGGGTAGAAGACAGGAGACCACAAATCCGATCACTGAGATAGACAAAGCCGTTATCTTATGGGCTAAATCGAATTGTCTATATTATGCTCGAATGGTGCGAAATGTCGTATCTTACATGCTTTGAGCTATTTTCACGACGGCATCAAAGGCCGGCTTAGGTTTACATTGACGGTCGAACAACATAGGATAGTCGGCCCTCCCTGTTATGGGCATGTAGCTGCGCCATGACTGGCCATCATGGACCGCCCAAAATGTCACTCGGCTGACCCCCCCTTTACGGGGGGCAAGCTTGTCCCCGCGAAAGCGGGGATCACGGTGCTTATGAAAAAGCGAAAACAATTCGGCATATCGATTTGCCAGGTCTTTTTGAATAGAGTCCGGCAGGGCGTCCGGGTAAGGATTGTACTTCTTTTGCGTTTCAGGATCAAAAGAAGTCAGATCGACCAATTTGGAATCGACAGGATAAAAAGGAAGCACGCCTATGTCCATCTCCGTTACCATTAACTTGACACCCAGTTCGGAAAGAGCCATGATAGAGCTCTCAATCTCATCGAGAGGCGGATAATCCAGAAACCAGTGTCCCTGAATGCCGAGGCCGTCTATGCGTACACCTTTTGACTGCAAATCCCGTATCAGGCGTATGACACCTTCACACTTGGCTGGTTTCACGAGATCATATTCATTATAGTAAAGCTGAGCATCCGGGTCGGCTTGGCGGGCATATTCGAAGGCTTTAAGTACGTAGTCCGGGCCGATAATGTCCAGCCATTTGCATTTTCTAAAGCCGCCGTCGGCGGCAATTGCTTCATTAACAACGTCCCAGCCGTGTACGAGGCCTTTGTAACGGCCCATCACGGTAAAGATGTGCTCTTTCATTCGGCTAAGCAAAGCATCGCGGTCCAGGGGCTTGCCCGATTCGTCATGGAACACCCATTCTGGCGTTTGATAAAACCAGACGAGAGTGTGACCGACTACATGCATCTTATTCTTCTGACCTAAAGCCGCATAACGGTCTGCCGGCTCGAAATTATATTTGTCCGGTTCAGGATGTATCTCTTCCCATTTAAGAATATTTTCCGGTGTTATACTGTTGAAGTGTTTTTCCACAAGAGCGATGGCGTTTGGCTCATTGCCGGAAATCTGATTCAGGCTGAGGGCGGCGCCAATATAAAAGTCGTCTTTGAATATATCTTTCAAGGTTGGTTGGTCTTGTGTATCGTTATTATTCATCAAAGGTTTTTGCTCCTTATTATTTATTATTTGAATATTCAAACCAGTCGAAATCCGCCGGGTTCGTGCACTTTTTGCCGTTACCTGTAGCGTACATTCCAAAATACACGCCGGTAAAGCACATCCCGTCGTCAAAACCTATCTCTTCAACGGATAGATCCTTCGTCAATGCCGTGCCTAATACTTTTCGGGTGCCGTCCCCAGACTGGCAGGAAAACTCATAAAACAGCGGCATTGCCTTGACCGTTAGTATAACCGGTCCGGGCTGAACGTCAACATATTGAATGGGTTCGATTATTTTGCCTTTGATAACTTTTCTGAACATAACCTGGCGTTTGCTCCCTCGCAGAGTCACACCGATTTCATAATGGTATTTATCATTTTGTCGAGCCACAAGACCGGCTTCCTCATTTTCATTTTCAGGGTCGAACTCGAGCAGAGTGGAAGCAACGCAATTGAAATCGGTTTGCCTTTGTCCCACGAATGCGGGCGAATCCTTGTCACTCAGATTTACAGTGGAGCCGTTCAGGCGCAGAAACCCGTGACGCTCGGTCAGGGAATAATCTGTGTCGTAAGGATTCCGCAGAAAGTTCCATTGCATAGCCAATTTGTCCGTGTCGAAATCATCTCTGGGGGGCGGTTCTTTGAATGTATGCTTAGGCAGTTTCGGTGCTGGCATTGTTAACTCAAGTGTGCCGTTTACATTAACAACCGGCCAGCCGTCTTCGAAGGCAACAGGCGCAAGGAAGGTTTCCCGACCGATATGATGAAAGTTGCCGCCCTTAGGTCGGATGGCCAGACATACCAGCCACCAGCCGTCGGGAGTTTCAACAAGGTCTGCGTGCCCGACAGCGCGGATTGGGTTACCGTCGAGTTCACGATGCGTAAGGATGGGGTTGTTCGGATTCGATTCGAACGGTCCCCACGGCGAATCGCTACGGGCGACGGTTACCATATGACCATAACTGGTTCCGCCTTCCGAAATCATCAGGTAATATTTACCGTTTATTTTATAAAGGTGTGGTCCTTCCGGCCAGATGCCGCCGGTGCCGCGCCATATTTCCTTCAGTTCTCCTTCGAGTTTGCCCGTTTTGAGATTGATAGTTGATTGAGCGGTGCAGCCGTGACGTCCGCCTTGTTGCCGGTGATAATAAACCTTTCCGTCGTCGTCGAAAAAGAGTGACGGGTCGATGCCACCGCCGTCTTTTATCCAAATCGGCTCCGACCAGGGCCCTGCAGGATCTTTTGCGGTAACGTAAAAGTTGCCGCCCCCGTCGACGTTGGTGGTTATCATATAAAAGGTGCCGTCGTGATAACGAATTGTCGGGGCATAGATGCCGCCGGAAGGTCTCATTTTTTCAAGCGGCAATTGACTTTTACGAGTAAGGCAATAACCGATTTGTTTCCAGTGTACGAGGTCTTTGCTGTGCATAACCGGAACGCCGGGGAAATACTCGAAGGTGCTATGCACCGTGTAGTAATCATCCCCAACACGACAGATACTGGGATCGGGATAAAAACCGGAGATAATTGGATTGCTAAATGTTCGGTCGTCCTGTACTGAGCAACCGGTACCCAAAGTCAGAAACAAACACAATATCGTTACTAATTTAATCACAAACTGACACATAAATCATATCCTTTCTCTTAAACATGGGCATAATTGAATGCCCGATAGAAATAGAGATTACCTATCATTTTGCACAACTTTTATAACGGCGTCGAAGGCCGGCTTGTGCTGATAGTTTCTATCAAACAAGAGAGGAGAACCTCCAATCCATGATGTTCTATCATAAACGCCCCAGAAGGTGACGCGGGAGATGTCCTTCCTGTGTTTTACGAAAACCGAGAAAAGCTCAGCATATTTGTCAGCCAGTTTCTGTTGTATCTCTTCGGAGACGGCATCGGCGTCTGCCGTATCCTGCCTGTTGACCCTTCTGATATCCGCTCCCCGATATCCACGGGTCTGCGTCCTGATATCCAGCTCGGTCATCATGACCTTAACACCCGTTGCCGCCAAAGAAGAGATACAATACTCAAGGGATTCCTTGCTGGGATAATCCAAACCGGCGTGTAACTGTATCCCTACACCATCTATACAGATGCCTTTCGATTTGAGGTATTTCACGATTTCTACCGCACCGTCGCATTTTTCCTTCTTGGTATCAAGGCTGTAATCGTTGTAGTACAATTCCGCGTTGGGATCGGCCTGGTGGGCATATTCGAAGGCTTTTGCGATGAAATCATACTGCTTTTCCTCTGAACCTTCGCCAATAATCCGCAGCCATCGGCTGTTGCGTAATGTGCCGTCGTCATTAAGGGCTTCGTTCACAACATCCCAGCCCTTAACACGGCCTTTGTAGCGACCGACAACGGAGTTGATATGGTCCTTCATTCTGGCAAGCAGCGCTTCACGGGTTAATAGATTTCTATCTTCGTCACGGTATGTCCAGCCTGGGACCTGAGCATGCCAGATAAGACAGTGTCCGATAGGAGCCATGTTGTTCTTTTCGGCGAAATCTACGAATCGATCAGCGGGCTCCCAGTTATATTTATCGGGCTGAGGATGGATTAGTGACCACTTCATGTCATTTTCCGATGTCGCCGTATTGAAGTGCTTTATAGCGATGGCAGCCGCATTAGGATCTTTACCCGAAACCAGACTGCGGTTAAAGGCACCACCGATCAGGAAATAATCTTCATAAACGTCTTTGAGTACGGATTTATCAGAGGCTTGGGTGCTTGTTGCACCAGACCATGATACCGTTAAAAACAACAAGATAATAATTAATAAATTTTTAGTTTTCATAATCATTCCTTAATCTATCTGCGAATCGCTTTCAGCTTGCTTACGGCGTTCGACCAGCTCAGTCTCAACCTGTGCCATCAACTGTTTTTTTAATGGATAGAAGAACATAAGAACCATGCCTATTATGGCGAAAATAGCGGGGTAAACGCTCATAACCATACGTATGCCTAACAATCCTTTTACAGTTTGCTCCATATTAGCCTGATAACCATACGCTGCCAGTATCCATGCATTAGCTGCAGCTCCCAGGGCGATTCCAAGCTTCAGCGCGAACAATGAGGCAGACATCACAAGACCAGTAGCCCGACGTCCCTTTTTCCACTCCGAATAATCGGCCGTATCCGCATAAATGGCCCATTGCAGTACAGACACGGGTCCGACCGCAAACGATGTAACAAAATTTAGAACAAACAAAAGAACGATACTTTGTGGGCCTAAGAGAATAACGAGCGCTGAAGTTATACCGGCAATACCCAAAGAGACTGCATAAGTTGATGATTTACCAAAGGCTTTACTGATACGTTTCGTTAGAACAACCCCGAGAATTGTAAAGGCAGTCCCCGACATTGTGTATAAAGAAAACAACTTTGAATAGGACAAACTAAAGTTTTTGCCAAACAACATTATTTCCTGGTTTTGTATAAAATACTGGAAGAAGTAAAAAGTACTTCCCCCTCGCATACAAATGAATATGAGTTGGAAGACGGTTGCGAGACCGACAAATACCCAGGGCCTATTAGAAATCAAATCGGCAAGATCCTGCTTGATTGGGGTTTTTTGTCCCTTTGGAGGTTGAACGCGTTCTTTACTCGAAAAGAAAGCAATTACAAAAAGAACAACCGCTATTCCGGAAACGATGGCCATGGTTAATTGCCAACTCTTAGTCGGAATCTCTGCATCTTCGGTCATTGTTGGGATGAAGTATTGAACGAAGAGCAGTGCAGCAAAAACAGCTATGAATCGGAAAGAGGATACCGTTGTACGTTCATGGGAATTTGGTGTCATGACACCCATTATTGCTGAATATGGAACATTAATAGCCGTATAGGCCATCATCAACAATGTATATGTTATGTAAGCGTATATAAGCTTACTGGTATCGTTGAGTTCAGGTGTTGTAAACGCTAATACTCCAAGTACACCGAATGGAATGGCGCACCATATTAAATAGGGCCGAAATTTTCCCCATCTGGTGTTGGTTCGGTCCGCAATCATACCCATCATGGGGTCGTTAACTGCATCCCAGATTTTAGTTACTATAAACATAGTCCCCGCTGCTTTGGCGGTGATACCGAACACATCCGTGTAAAAGAAAAGCATATAATATATGAAAGTTTGAAAAAAAAGATTTGATGCCGTATCACCAACACTATAACCGATTTTCTCCCTTATAGAGAGCTTTTGATGTTCAGTATCCATTCGCAACTCCTTTAGTTTAATGTTAGAGAACAGTTATATGTCGTTACAAAAACATGCATTTCAGTCATATTAAAGCATGGGTATTGTACTGGATTCCCGGCAATAATCAATATAGATATCCACTCAGGCAATATTTTTTCTGTGTTCGAAATCTCACTCTAAAGGCATCTGATTCAAGGGAATAAGGGTATGACATGAAGAGATAAAATTGTGCAGTACAAACATGCTGCTATTGTATTCGGGCTGAAAGAGAAAATGAAAAAACTTAATGCTAATACTCGTAGAGCCAGTCCTGAGCGATATAGGCCAGGTCGGCGATGGAAATCACACCGTCATTATTGAGGTCATACATGTCATAATACCACTGATTTCTATAGGAGCGCAGATAGTGCCTGGCAAACTCTGAAAAATCATAAAAATTCACAATATTATCGTAATTAAAGTCTGTCTTTGGCGGTATGGCTTGTGCAAGCGGCAGCCAATTAATATATTCCTCTATATTAGTGTAACCGTCACCATCTCGGTCACTGCCGGCATCGTTCGAATCGTATGGATTAAGAGAGTGTCCTAATTCCCAGTTGTCTGGCATGCCATCGCTATCGTTATCGACGGGGGGTGTAGTGGATAAAAGTTCAGGCCAGCCGCCGACTTCGTCCTCGTCGTCGATAATGCCACCTGTCCCGTTTATCACATCATTGATGATACGGTCATCGACTTGGTCACGTTTGGGAAATGCCGCACCGACATCAGCCAGAACTAAATCGTAAGCCGTTACCGCATCGTCCACCTCCGCAAGTTCGGTTGTAAATGGAATCGATTGCTTATATGTATCTATCTGGTTTTGATTAAAATCATCGAACAGAACAAGATTCCATGGATCTCTCGGATATGTTCCGTTAATCCAATTATCCTGGAAGTAGGCTTTGCTGAAAATGCATTGTTCCCGAAATGCATAATAACCGTTGGAATTGGGGCCTCCTTTGTAATAGTTGCTTATAAAATCCATCTTGGTAATGCTGTCTGTATCAGCGTTATATCCGGCATAAGTTCCGCCCCAGTTATATACTACATTGTTGCGGAATTCAAAAAACAAACCGTCCGGGTCGATATTATAGTTATTGTAATTACCCGGGCGGGGACTTCGACCCCTGTGATGGGCGTATAGATTATGATGATAAGTAAATCCATTTCCCCATCCTCCTCGAACCAAGGAGCCATAACCGTGACATCCTTTGGAATGAATTGCACAGTTCAGACTCTCGGAAATCATACACCATTGTACCGTCACATTACCCAGATCTGCGTCCGAACTGGCAACAGAAAGTGTTTCATCCACCGCCCAGCTTGCCGAACAATGGTCGATGATGATATTTTGACCCTCAGAAACCCATACGCTATCCAACTCTTCGCCCATATTATCACCGGGGCGAAACCGCACATAACGGACAATAACATGGTCGGCCGAAATTACAAAACCGTAATTTTTCAGACATATTCCATCTCCCGGAGCGGTCTGACCTGCAATGGTAATGTGGGAATTCTTAACCCTCAGCCGGGATTCCAGCTCAATTGTTCCTGAGATATCAAATACTACGATTCTCGGGCCTTCGGCCTCGACCGCTTCGCGTAAACTGCCGGGGCCCTGGTCATTCAGATTAGTGACCTTGAAAATACGCCCGCCGCGTCCGCCTACACTCATGGCTCCGAATCCTTCGGCACCGGGAAAGGCAGGGAGTGCGATTACCGATTGAGTATCGAAGAACATAAACAACAGTAAAAGGTAAAAAAAGATTTTTCGCATTATCAGTTTAGTTATGTATTTAATAATATGTTATAAAACCTCTCTCCATTAACTAATATTTGCATAAGAGGGTAATATTATCTGTACGCTTCTACTCCAGATGATTTTTTATTGTTTCTATCTGCCGGTATCGACTAACCTGCCGCCGATTAACTGGAAGACTATATAGTTGCCTGTCAATTCCGTAATAACCCCATTCTCCATCTGCTCCCATACATTATGTTCGAACACGCTCGCTTCGGTACATAATGTCACGTGACAGTCCTTGAACAGGGCGTTGACAGCGTAATTGTTCTGTCTCTTGTGACTTATCTCTGCTTTGTGTCGTACCAAGTCAGTCAGGAAGGGAATCTGGGCATCGAGGCTGTCGATAGTTTTGGCTGTTTCTTCGGGCATACCGGTGGAACTGTTTATCGGAAGTTTCGGATCTATCCGCAGGTAAGTGTATCCCATTCGTATCCATTGATTGTGTCCCTGTCCGTCCAGGGCATTGAAATTCTGAGGAAGCGTTCCCCATGGTTTGGGGTCATTGTAAGACTCATACCTGTAAAGCGGATTGATATTAGAGGGACAATAAAACACTTTTGGATCTGCTATGTACTTGCCTTCATATAAAACCGCCAGTTTCATGGGAAGCAGATTCCCATTGGCATCAACATATGCACTGTCACTTCGATACAGGGCATAAGAGTGAATTAACAGATAAGGATTGGTGTTTTCTTTGTTGGAATTATATATCGGCATGCGATTGTCATAATCCGAAGTGTAAGCTGTCATTGCTGTACCGATTTGTTTAACCTGGCTGGAACAGACAGCTCGCTTGGCAGCTTCCCGAACCCTGCTTAATGCAGGCATGAGAATACCCATCAAAAGAGCAATAATCGCGATTACTACAAGTAATTCGATTAATGTAAAACCAGCTTTTTCAGATTTCATAATGCCTTTTGTCATACGTTTTGATAGTAAACAAATCTTAATTACTCAAACTGACCGATTAAGGGAATTTTGATGGTATTGCTTATCAAACAAAAACAGCTTCTTTTGCCGATAAGTATTGTGCAAACAAAATCTTATAAGCAAGGAAGCTGTATGGTTACAATCGG
>Ga0315548_1000097_pt1 | contig 74496 bp, 75 predicted proteins | sample SalMarSW160110MG_2_FD_202540 | JGI IMG/M metagenome (GOLD analysis project Ga0315548, IMG submission 202540) | Salt marsh sediment microbial communities from the Plum Island Ecosystem LTER, Massachusetts, United States - Salt Marsh Sediment SW1601-110 ... | reverse complement strand
GGGCCCCTGACTAATTGGGGGTCCTTCTCATTCCCGCTCGCCTCTTCTTCTCGTCCCCCCTTGTCAAAAAGGGGGGACCGGCGAGGCGGCTCCGAAGGAGCCGTGCGAGCCGAGGGGGGTGTGGGGTGGCGGGGTTGGCGGTGACCCTCCCCGCATCGCCGTCACCTTCGGTGTCGGCTCTGCGACCCTCCCTGCACAGCAGGGAGGGTGAGAGAAAGGTCGAGGGGGGTGTGCGGGGACATCCTTGACACCTGCCGGAGCGACGCAGCCGGCTCGGCATCCGCCGGTAGGGTTCGTTGCACCGCCGGAAGTTGAACGCATGGACGTCTCGAACTGATGGATACGCTCGTGGCCGTCATCGTCGCCTTCGTGCTGGGGACCATGATCGGGCGCTTCGTGAGGAATCCGGACAGGAGCCCGAGGGCCCGCTTCATCGTGAAGATGCTGGCGCTGTACATCGGCGCTGCGACGCTGGCGGTCCTCATCGCCAGCATGCGCTTCTGATCGGGATTGCACTCTCTCGAGGATCCCGACCCGAGACGCTCGCCCCGTACTGGGAGCCGGAGTACACCTGCCTGCACGGGCCCGATTGGTGGCAGGCGCACTGGGCGAAGTCCGGGAAGGTCATCATCGACCACGTCGACGCCATCAAGGGCGGCTGGCAGGACTGGCACCGCTTCGAGGAGCTGGCGCTCCCGCGTTTCGAAGGGTGGCGACACGACGACACCGTGAAGGAGATCGCGATGCTGAAGGCCGATCAGGGCGAGCTCCTCGGGCTCGCCCGTGTCGTCGCCACCAAGCGCGAGTAGGCCGGTTGGGGCCGGTCGGGCAGGGCGCCTTCCCTCTCTCGTCCGCCCTGTTTCCAGGGGGGACCTGGCGAAGCGCCTCCGGAGGAGGCGGAGTGAGCCGAGGGGAGTGCACGGTCGCGACGCCAGCCCCCCTTTCTTCTCGTCCCCCCTTGTCAAAAGGGGGACCGGCGAGGCGGCTCCGAAGGAGCCGGGGGGTCGACGAGAAACGGTTTCTCAATGCCACCCCAACCCGTCGCACGGTGTCCACCACCCAGATCGTCGATCTCGACCGGCACCGGCTGCTAGATGTGGTCGAGGGCCGCTCCCGAGACGTCTTGGGCCGGTGGCTCACCGACCGAGGCGTCGACTGGTGTCACCAGATCCGGTTGGCGACGCTGGACCCCTCCGCCGGGTACCGGGCCGCCCTCGAGGAACATCTCCCGCACGCCACGTTGGTGGTGGACCACTTCCTCAGTAGGCAAGGTTCGCCACTCGCTACTGATCTGCTTGCTGTCGATTGTGGCTGTGCGCATCAATCTCTCCGATACCCCACGGTCGATTGTGTGACGGAGAAAACAAACGTCAATCTGCCATCTGCTCGACGACTGCACCGGGGGAATCAGAGGAGTATGCCCGACTGAGGAACACTGAGATATCCTCCATCGGCAGAGTCCCGTCTGCGGCCTTCGCCAACGAAGCCAGACACATGGGACACATCGTGGTCACCTGTTTCCCGCCGGTTTCTCGGAGTTGCCCCACTCGCTGGACGGCAACATCATGAGCCTTGCTCGGAAAAAGCGCCTCGATCGGCCCGCCGCAACAGTAGGTCAAGTTTCTGCTCTCTCGCGGCTCCTTGATGGTGTACCCGGCTCGCTCGAGCAACTGGCGCGGTTCGTCGATCACACCTTCAGAGCGGGCATAGACACAGGAGTCGTGTATTACGACGTCCTCGCCGACGCGCCGCAGAGGCTCGGCGTCGGCCTCGGCAAGTACCTCGAGGTAGCTCTTCACTTCGATGTCGAAACCGTCAATCATGGTCGGATATACGCTGCGGAGCATGTTCGTGGTGTGGGGGTCGAGCGTGATCACCCTCTGAACCCCGTGTTCTCGCAACGTGGCGTGGACCCGGTTGGCGTGGGCACGGAGGGTTCCGTCAACTCCCATGTCGTGGGCGAGGGCACCGGCGTACAGGTCGTCCTCATACAGGTAGCCGAATTCCACTCCAGCCTGTTGAAGCAACCGGGCGATGTTGCGAAGTATCTGGTTGTATCGATCTACCTCAGCCCGGGACGGCCTGGCACCGATGGCAGACAGATTGACGAACCGGTTGGCGAATCTCCCTAGGAACACCCACCTGGCCAGGAAGGAATCCTCGACGCGCGCCAGCAACCCCACCATTGCGATGATGTACGGAAGTAGTTGGTACATGGCACCCGTGTAGATCACCGTTCGGCCCCCATGCGGGATTTCAAGCCCTTCCGCCCAGCGGGTGGCCTTCTTGGCAGACAACGGGAACACGGAGCCCCGTTTCTCGAGATTGTCGACCATCAAACCAACGATGTCACCCGTGGGAAGCGGCATGGTGTTCCTCCTTGCCCCGACCGGCGTCCAACCCGAATACCTCATCGTCGATGTAGCTGCGCAAGAAACGCATATTCCCGGCGATGTGCACATTGGCCGTGCAGTTCTCCTCGCACAGCTTGCAGAGAAGGCACTGGAAGATGGAGTCGGTCTCTTCGAGCAGGTCGTCTTTGAGGCCGAGAATCGCGTACCGAAACAGCTTGCGAGGCATCAGATCGATCCCAATCGGACACACCGCACTGCAGATGCCACAGTTCATGCACGCCCAGGCGTCAAATTCGTCGGACGTCGCTACGGCTTCTGCAAATGCCAGATCGACTGGGGATGCGGCCACTTCTCCTACTCCTTCTCGACGAGGGCATACTGGTAGTAGTCGTCCTCGGTGGGTTGGCTGCTCTCCTTCACGAGGCCGTACCTTCTGGCCGCCATCACCCAGTGCATGACCTCGTAGGTCGGGTACCCGATGGCTTGCGCGATTTCGGGTACGGTCTTCGGCCCATCCTCCAACGAGGCCAGTAAGCGCTCTCGTACAGCCATCTCGTCTCGCATGACCTCGCGTGGTTCCCGCAACATCTCAGACAAGGGCGGCCCCCAAGGCTTCGATCATTGCCCTGATTTGCTCGTCGGTAGAACCAAGCAGCTGGAGCGCTCCGGTGGGACAGGGAGGCAGACAGGCCCCGCATCCTTTGCAGATAGCCTCGTTCACCTTCGCCACCTCCTTGCCATTGAAGCTGACCTTGTCGATGGCGCCATACAAACACGCGCCCACACACTCATCGCACCAGACGCAAGCCTCCGGATCCACGGTGGCGATCAACGGCTCCAATTCGACGTACCCCTTCTTCAGCAGGGCTGCACTCTTCGCCGTTGCCGCCAACGCAGAAGCCACGCTCTCCGACGAGTTCCTGGGAGCCTGGGCGGTGCCGGCGATGAAAGCCCCACCGATGACGGTCTCAACCGGCCGGAGCTTCGGATGGATCTCTAGGAAGAAGCCGTCCAAGCCCACCGGAAGCTTGAGCACATTGGTCAAATCGCTGTTCACCCGCGGCTCCATGGCGGTGACCAACACCACCAAATCACTCTCGAGTGCCAACTCTTTCCCTCCGGTCAAGACGTCCTTGACCGTCACACGGCAACTGCCGTTGCCGAGATCGACCTGGGGGGGTTCAGACGCATCGAACTTGATGAAGACGGATCCCTTCTGGCGGGCTCGCTGGAAGAGGGTCTCGTACTTGCCGTAGGTACGAATGTCTCGATACAGGTGGTACTGGTGCAGAGCGGGCAATCGCTCATGAGCCACCAGGGAGGCATGCATGACGGCGCTACAGCAGTAGCGCGAACAGTATCCATGGCCGTTCTCTTCGCAACGGTCTCCCACGCAGTAGATGTAGGCGACACTCCCCACGGGTCTGCCGTGGTACTCGAGCGGTCCTTCAGAATCGTCAAGGAGCTTCTTGAATTCCGGCAGGGTCAACACGCGGTCGTTTCCGTAGCCGTACTCCCCTGCCGCGGGCTGGTAGACATCGAAACCGGTTGCCACGATGATGGCGCCAACGCTCAGCGAGATGCGTTCGCCGGACACGACCAGGGTGACCGCGAAGTCGCCGATGCTCCCCGACTTCTCGACGAGCTCGGCGTTGGTGAAGACGGTGATGTTGTCCCTGGCGTCGATTTCGCGAACCAGTTCCGCTATCAGCTCGTGTCCTACCCGATCATGCGGGTACATCTTGCCAAAGCCGCCGACCCAGCCTCCGACCCGATCTTCCTGCTCGATCACGAACGCGGAGATACCAAGGTCGGACAGGCCCAACGCCGCCCGCAGACCGGTGATTCCGGCACCTACCACCAGAGCCCGTGGAACCGTATCGATCCTGGTCTTCTCGAGCGGTTCGGTGTATCGGGCCTTGGCGATTCCCGCCCGGACCAGCGCGATCGCCTTGTCGGTGGCGAGGTCTGGTAGATCGGTGTGGGCCCACGAACACTGCTCGCGGAGGTTGACCTGCACGTACTGGTAGGGGTTGAGTCCTGCCCGTTCTGCCACGCCCCGGAACGTGAGCATGTGGAGGGTCGGTGAGCAGGACGCAACGACGATACCGTCGAGCGGGTGCGTGCGGATGTCGTCGATTATCTCCTGCTGGGACGCATCCGAGCAGGTGAACATTGTGGTCTTGGCGATGGCCACGTCGGCTTCACCGGCGATTTCGTTCCGGACCCGCTCACAGTCGACGTAGTCGGAGATGTTCCCGCCGCAATGACAGATGTACACGCCGATCCGACGCTCGCTCATGGCCGCACCCTTTCCACATAGGCGCCGGCCAGTGCAGCGGCCGCAGCCGAATGAAGGATCGTGTCCGGAATATCCATGACCGCCGATGCCGATCCGGCCGCGAACACGCCGGGAATGGACGTCCGCGCCGGGCTGTGGTCCTCATCGATCTCCCACACGAAGTTGTGCGCGTCGGACTCCAGTTGACCATTGGAGAACAACCCCAGGGCGTCCTGGTTGGGCAGCATGCCCACCGACAGGACGACGAGGTCATGCTCGACTTCGACCACGTGGCCGTCGCCGGCGATGTCCTCGTAGCGAACGAGGAGATTCCCGTTGTCCGTTCCGCCAACGTTCGCCACTCTGCCCTTGACGAAGTTCGTGCCCATGGCTTTGGTCTGTTGGTAGAACTCTTCGAAACCCTTGCCGAAGGCCCGCACATCGACGTAGTAGATCGTCACATCTGCGAGAGGCACGGCGCCCATGATGAGCTGGGCTTGCTTCACGGTGTACATACAGCACACCCGCGAGCAGAGGTCATTCCCGACCTGGCAATCGCGGGATCCGGCGCACAGGATATAGGCGATGTTTTCGGGGATCTTCCCATCCGAGGGCCGCAGGACGGAGTTGTATGGCCGGGTTGGCGAAAGAAGGCGATCCATCTGCATGGCGGTGATGACATTGGGGTATTGCCCGTAGCCGTACTGCGGCTTCTTGAGCGGTTGGAAGAGGTCGAATCCGGTGGAAACCACCACTGAACCCGCCGTGACCGAAAGGGTCTGATCATGTCTGTCCAGGTCGATGGCATGGCCGGAGCAGACATCGAGACACTGGTGGCATTCCGAGCAACCGCCACAGTCCAGGCATCGGGCGGCACCGGCCCTGGCCTCGTCCTCGGTCAAGGGCAGCTCCACCTCGGCGAAGTCGCTGATCCGTTCCGCAGCTGGGCGTTCCGCTTCCCGCGCACCGTTGAGGTGCCGGTAGGCGCTTTGTCGGGCGAGCACCGCATCTTTCTCGACGACCGGCAGGCGCCGCTCGTAGTCTGCGACGTCGAGATCCGCGCCGTTGAGGAAACGGTCAATGAAGTGTGCGGCCCTCCTGCCCTGGCCGAGAGCGTCGGTGATCGAACTGGGTCCGGTCACCACGTCTCCGCCGGCGAACACGTGCGGGATAGAGGTCTGGAGCGTTCCGGGATCCGCGGTGACCTGGCCGTTCCGGGCGACACCCGGCCCGTCCTTCCAGCCGGTATCTGAGGGCACCAGGCCGATAGCGATGATCGAAAGGTCCACGTCGGCAATCGTTTCGGACCCCTCGACAGGGAGCGGCCGTCGCCGGCCGGACTCATCCGGTTCGCCGAGTTGCATCTCGATCGACTCGGCTCGAGTGAGTCTGCCCTCTTCACCGTGGAAGCGGACCGGGACCCGCAGATACTCGAATTTGATCCCCTCCGCCATCGCGGCCTCGATCTCCCAGTCGAAAGCCGGCATCTCGGCCCGACTCCGCCGGTACTGGATCGTGACGCTGGCGGCACCCAAACGGCGAGCCACCCGGGCGGAGTCGATGGCTACGTTGCCACCGCCAACCACCAGGACGCGCTGGCCGGAGAGATCGAGATGGTCTCCCTTGTTGACGCTACGCAGGAACTCGAGGGATTTGACCACCGCGTCGAGATCCTCACCCTCAATGTCCATGGCTCGGTCCCGGGCAGCCCCGAAAGCGACGAACACCGCCTCGAACCCCATGTCCTCGAGGTTCGCCAGATCGTGGACTGGCTCGCCGAGACGAAGTTCGACCCCGAGGGAAGTGACGTTCTTGATGTCCCGGTCCACGACCTCTTTGGGCAACCGATATGAGGGAATCGCATACCGAAGCATTCCCCCCGCCTGGTCGTCCGCCTCGAAGATGGTCACCAGGTACCCCTTCTTGGCCAGGTCGTAGGCGGCGGACAGGCCGGCCGGCCCGGATCCAACGACCGCCACCTTCTCGTCGCGACGCTGTTCGGGGGGTCCCTGCTTCGGCTCCGGGTATCGCGCGTAGTACTCATCCGCCACGAATCGCTTCAGCAAACGAATCGGCACCGGTCCCTCGAGTTCGCCCCGGGTGCACTCGTCTTCGCACGGTGCATAGCAGGCTCTTCCGAGGGATCCGGGGATCGCGACGTCCTCGAGGATCAAGTCCATCGCCTCCTCGTAGAGGCCACTGCGCACGAGGGATACGTACCCGTGTGCCTTGATTCCCGCCGGACAGTCAAATGTGCAGGGCGAGGTGCCGGCTCGTTCGATGACCGCCTTCTTTGGGACCGCCTGCGAATAGGGGATGTAGGCGGCCCGGCGCGCCACGAGGTCGAAATTGAATTGATCGGGAATCGCCACCGTGCAGGCCACCTCACAGAGTCCACATCCGGTACACGCATCAGCATCCACATACGTGGCCTTCTGATTGATACTCGCTTGGAAGGTCCCGTCCGGCGACCTTTTTATGCCGGTCACCTCGGCGGACGTCAAGGTCGTGACTTGTGGATGGTGAAACGTGGCGGCCATCTTGGGGGTAGCAATGCAACTGGCGCAGTCGAGGGTGGGGAACACCTTGCTCAACAGGATCATCTTGCCGCCGATGGATGCTTCCTTCTCGACCAGGAGAACCGAGTAGCCCATATCGCCAAGGCTCAAGGCGGACTCCATCCCAGCCGTCCCGCCTCCTACCACCAGCGCGTCGTAGTCCACCATGTCAATCCGTTTCACTCGTGGATGGAAGCGCCGAGAGCGCATGAGAGAATGCCAGCATGTGCCGCACGAACGGCTCCGCGCACACGGAGCAGATAGCCGCCATCTTCAATCGTTCCGGAAGGATCCCCCGCTCTCGCATCAGATCTTGAGTCTTGCCCGCGATTCGCGCGGTCCGGTCCGTGCAATCCGGCAAGAAGGGACAATCGGTGCCGTCAGCGGCAATGAACACCCCGTCGAAACCGTGGTCGAGAGCGTGCAGGATCCATTCCGGCCGGATCCCGCTCGAACACGCAACGGACATTGAGACGACCGAGGGTGGGTAGTGCAAGTGCGTGCTGCCCGCCAGATCGATGCCGATGTCCGAGATGGTGGCGGTCGAGAACACCAGAATCCGAGGTGAAACCCCGATCTCGACCGTATCGCTCTCCGCCAACATGGTCACTTGCCTCGTTTGACGAACATCCGCCAGAAGCCTGCTTCCTCAATTGTTCCCAGGTAGTCGTGACCGATCTTGGCTGCCCACCGGGGGAGGTCGTTGACTGTGCTCGCATCGGACGACAGGACCTCGATCACACCGCCCACCGGCACCGCGGTGATCCCCCGCTTGGCCTCCAGGAGTGGACCCGGGCATGCGACGCCTCGGGCGTCGATCTCCTTGTCTGGTGTGAGTTTGGTGAGTTCTTCACTGGAAATCATGGTGTCTTCATCCTCGCTTCTTGGTCTGGTCTATCAGAACGTGAGAACGACGTCCGCCTCCTCGGCTTCCACCACGAAAGTGGCGACGCCACCGCACTCCACGCCGTCGATGAGATCTTCCTCTTGGCACCCGACAATTGGGAACGCGGCGGAACAGGCGATCAGCTTGGCGCCACCCTGTATCACCGTGTCGATGAACTCAGGCAATGTCTTGGCTGCTCCCTCGAGCTTGATCGCCTCGGCCCCGCCCTTGCGCACGATGTTGAGTCCGTCCATTGTGAAGAAGAGAACGAGTTCCATGTCCAACGCCAATGCCCCTGATCCCAACATGAAGGGGGGAAAGGCCCTCTGGGGATCGTCTGACCCGCAGAACACCGCCATCTTCGTCATGTCGATTCCTTTCCGGTGACGAGCCGCCAGCCCGGAGGCTCACGGCATCACTTGGTTGTTGGGCAACCCATGGCTGCTCAGTCCTCGAGACCGTCACGCCAACCTCCTCCGTCGGACTCGGCGATCAAGCCACTCTCTTGTCAACGTATGCCCGGCACCCGTACGGGGCTAGAGGACAAAGTCTCATATCGCTCTCGGCGTGTGCCTCAACCCACGACTCCCGTCGAAACCCGCAGGCTTCGGGTATGACACTACCCCCACAACCGCTCGACGCCGCTCGTGCGACCCGTCCCACATCCGACTGGGTGCGATGATGCGGGTGATGTGGCACGCACTGGTTGAGGCATGAGAGCCTCCGGTTGAGCTGTCGGTACCAGCGCGGTTGATTCTCGCTTCACCGTTCCTGTGGCTGTTGGGAAATCGGGGCGTTCGGTGGCGACGCCGGTGTCCACGAAACACTAGCGTTCCTGTGGCTGTTGGAAATCGGGGCGTTCGGTGGCGACGCCGGTGTCCACGAAACTGAACCCGTCCGGGTCTGCCGGAGACTCGTTTACGTGAGTCCGGCCGTGGTGGCTGGACTGTTCTGACGGTAGTAGGTGGCTTCTTCCTCGGCGGGTGGGATGTCTCCGATGGGTTCCAGGATCCGCCGGTTGTTGAACCAGTCGACCCATTCGAGGGTGGCGAACTCGACGGCTTCGAGGTTGCGCCACGGTCCGCGGTTGCGGATGACTTCGGTCTTGTAGAGGCCGATGATCGATTCGGCCATGGCGTTGTCGTAGGAGTCGCCGACCGTCCCGACGGAGGGTTCGATCCCGGCTTCGGCGAGCCGTTCGGTGTGACGAATCGACAGGTATTGCCCCCCGGTGTCGGAGTGGTGGATGAGCTCGCCGGCCTGCTCACCGAGCCGGTCCCAGATCGCCTGTTCGAGTGCGTCGAGGGCCAGATCCATCTGCAGCGACGTGGAGGCTCGCCAGCCGACAATCTTGCGCGAGAACACGTCGATGACGAAAGACACGTAGCTGAACCCGGCCCAGGTCGCCACGTAGGTGATGTCGGAGATCCACAACTGGTTGGGTCCAGCGACGTTCGACCAAGTCCGCCGGCCGGGCCGCTCCAGCATCCGTCACAGTGGTCTTCTTGAACGCTCGACCCCGGGTGGCGCCTCGCAGCCCCATCTGGCGCATCAGGCGCCGCACGGTGCATTTGGCCACGATGATGCCTTCCCGGTTCAGTTGGATCCAGATCTTGCGGACCCCATACACCCCGAAGTTGTCGTCGAACACCCGCTGGATCTCGGGGCGGAGCTCATCGTCGCGGCGGCGCCTTGCCGATCTGCGCTCCGGCTCCCTCTCGCACGTCTTGTGCTCGTGGTAGGTGGACGGGGCCATCGGCAGCTGCCGGCAGATGGGCTCGGCCCCAAACTCGTCCTTGTGTTCATCGATGAAGGCGATCATCGTCTCGGTCGGCGGTCGAGCTCCGCCTGGGCGAGATACGCCGACGCCTTCTTCAAGATCTCGTTCGCCCGCCGCAACTCCGTGACCTCACGACGCAGCTCCCGCAACTCGGACACCTGATCGCTCGTCAACCCGGGCCGCTGCCCAGCATCACGCTCCGCCTGACGCACCCAGTTGCGCAACGTCTCTGTCGAACAACCGATCTTGCCCGCGATCGAGGTGATCGTCGCCCACTCCGTCTCGTACTCGTCTCGATGCTCCATCACCATCCGAACCGCACGCTCGCGGACCTCAGGTGATTACCTGCTTCGTCTTGCCATGACCCCATCCTCTCAAGGAATGGAGCCTCCGACGAACCCGGACCGGTTCAGTGGCGCGCCAGGGGGCAGTGGTGACAGTGGCGGTCTTGTCTACCATTATCGACCGAGTGACGGCACGAGATGGCCGTCAGGGATAATCGACGCCCGCGATGACGACACCGGCGATTGCGGGTACGTGGCTCTCGATGACCAGCTCGCCGGGACTGGTTGGACGCTGAAGTAGGAGACCGCAGTGAGCGATCGGAAGCACCTACTTCGGCGGCTCGTAGCGTTGGCGCTCGGCGTCGCGCTTGTCGCCTCTTGCAGTGGGAAACAACCCGGACCGCCAGACAATCCGGTCGACCGGAGCGTCACCATCGACCAAGAACTGTATCCCTCGACGCAGCCGCCAGTCACGGGCCAGGACTAGTGAGCCAGCCTCCCCCTACGGTGCCCCCGCCAGGCCCTCGCAGGCGATGAGGTCACCGTCCTGGTCGAGCTTGGCGATGTCCCCCTCGGTTGGGTAATACAGGTCGAACCAGGCCTGCGCCTCGGTCCAGGTGGCGAAGTCGGTGCAGTTCTTCGTGTCACCCGGATGCCGCGCCGGCGGATGAATCGGGGGAAGACCGAGCGCCCTGGCGAGGAACGACGCCATCTGATCCCGCGTCACGTCGTCGTTGGGGCAGAACATGGTGTAGTCGGGCGGGTTGCATCCGTAGGTGACCCCGGCCTCGGCCAGCTTCTCGATGTCACCCTCGAACACCGAGGTGTTGTCGTCGACGAAGTCCTTGTCGCCGGTGGCGGTCAGGTTGAGGGCCCTCACCAGGAAGGCCGCCATCTGGCCCCGGGTCACCGCGTCGTCGGGGCAGTAGCGGGTGTTCTCCGGCGGGTTGCACCCCCGGGTGATCCCGGCCTCGGCGAGCTTCTCGATGTCACCCTCGAACACCGAGTCGTTGTCGTCGATGAAGTCGGTGTCGCCGGTGGCGGTCAGGTTGAGGGCCCTGACCAGGAAGGCCGCCATCTGACCCCGGGTGACGGCGTCGTCGGGGCAGTAGCGGGTGTTCTCCGGTGGGTTGCAGCCCCGGGTGATCCCGGCGTTGGCGATGGCCTCGATGTTGGCCTCGTGGACGTTGCCGTCGTCGTCGATGAACGTGCCACCCGGCGGCAGCACCGCCAGTGCGATCCCGGCGAACAGCACCAGCACGACGACGAGCGAGACACCGAGCACCGCAGCGCGGCGCGTACGAAGCATGAGCATTGCGCTCCCCCCTCTCTTGGCAGATCGTGTCATAACCGTAGACACGATTCCTGTTTATGCAATAGAGGAGAAAGTCACACGTGCGAATCTCCGCCAAGGGATGCGGCAGAGCCGCCCTCAGATCAGCTTGCGATCCGCCGCCCAGCGGGTGAGGGCGTTGCGGTTCGAGAGCTGCAGCTTGCGGAGCACCGACGACACGTGGCTTTCGACGGTCTTCACCGAGATGAACAGCTCCTCGCCCACCTCCCGGTAGGTGTAGCCGCGGGCGATGAAGCGCAGCACCTCACGCTCCCGGTCGGTGAGCTGGTCCAGCTCCGGGTCGATGTCGGCCGGGATGGCGGCGAAGGCGTCGAGCACGAACCCGGCCAGCTTGGGGGAGAACACGGCGTCGCCGTCGGCGACCCGCTCCACCGCGTCGGCCAGCTCCTCGGCCGAGATCGTCTTCGTCACGTAGCCGCGGGCCCCGGCCCGGATCGTGGCGACGACGTCCTCGGGCGCATCCGACGCCGAGATGGCGAGGAACCGCACCTCGGGATGGGTCTGGTGCACCGCCTCGATCACCGCCCGGCCCCCGCCTTCGGGCATGTGCACGTCGAGCAGCACCACGTCGGGCTGCCGCTCCCGGATCATCTCGATGGCGGCCTCCACCTGGGAGGCGTCGCCGATCACCTCGATCCGCTCCGGCAGCTCGCTCTTGACCCCGGCGCGGAACAGGTCGTGGTCGTCCACCAGGAACACGGTCAGCGCTCGCCGTTCACTCACCACGGAGTCCCCTCGTCATCTCGATCCTCACCTCGGTGCCGCTCCCCGGCGCCGACACGATGGTCGCCGTCCCCCCGTGGCGTTCCACCCGCGCCATGATCGACTCCCGGATCCCCCTGCGGTCGGCCGGCACCGCCTCGGGATCGAAGCCGCAGCCACGGTCCCGCACGAAGACCGAGATCCGGCCGCCTTCCACCTCACCGTACACCGCCACCCGGTCCGCTCCCGAGTGTTTCGCCGCGTTCAGCATCGCCTCCCGGGCCGCCCGCACCAGCGCCGCCACGTCGCCGTCACACCCGGTCGTTCCCACCACGACCACGTCGATCGGAACCCCGGCCAGCGCCTCCACCTCGGCGGCCACCTCCTCGATCGCCTCCCGGAATCCGGCCTCCTCCACACGGTCGCCGCTGTCGTAGAGCCACTGCCGCAGCTCCCGCTCCTGGCTGCGGGCCAGCGTGGTCACCTCGGCCGGCTCGCCACTCCGCCGCTGGATCAGCGCCAGGGTCTGCAGCACAGAGTCGTGCAGGTGGGCTGCCATCTCGGCCCGCTCCTCGGCCCGGGCCCGTTCGGTGTGTTCGGCGGCGAGAGCCGCCTCCATCTGCCGGGTGCGCCGATCATTGGAGCGGATCACCCGCACCCCCCACGCCGCAGCGGCGCCGGCGAACAGGAACACGATCATCGAGCCGGTCGCCGCGGTGAGATCGGCTCCTTCGGTTTGGATCACCCGGTAGACGGCGGCGACCGTGAGCGCCGCCGCCGCGGTCATCCCGGCCCAGGTGCCGCGGGCATAGATCGAGTGGAACACCGCCGTCAGCGGGTAGCCGCCGGAGAACGCCTCGCTGCCGGCGAGGTCGGCCGACAGCAGCGTCAGGATGGCGATGGCGACGTCCGCCAGCAGGAACCCCCACGAACGGAGCGCACGGGTCGAGCGAAAGCTGAGGTAGCCCGTCAGCCCCGTCCACAACGCCGTCACCACCACCATGGCCACCACCACCGAGGGCCGGTCGGCCCGCGACCGCCCACCGGCGAGCGTGATCAGGGCCAGCACCGTCAACCAGACAGCGGCGAAGACCCGGTAGCCCACCACGACCCGCAGCAGCGACAGCTCGATGTCGACACGCCGCGGCCCGGGAATCGTGGTCACCAGGTCAGCGTACCGGGCGGCACGTCGTCACCGCGGTGGGGAAACCGAGCGGGGCTTGCCTGCGTCTGCCACACTCCGCGACGTCGAGCCATCGGGGCATCGGCGCATGTGGTCTCCGGGTACCCCGACGGAGGAATGGGGGGTTCCCCCCATAGGCGGAAGCGGCTCGTCGGTCGACGATGGCGGGGACCAAGGAGGTCGACATGGCGGCGAACCAGATCGATCGCGGCAAGATGGTGCTGCGGACCGTCCTCGTGCTGGTGAGTACGGTATTCGTGATCGGCGGAGCCGCTTTCGGGGCATCGATCGGCCACAACCGGATCGGATCCCCGGCGGGAACCATCGCCGGCCTCGTCATCGGAGCGGTGGCCGGTGCCGTCCTCGGCGTCGCCATCCAGAGCAGCACCTACGAGGGCGGATCGTCGGTGCGCTTCGTCACCGACGCCTACCGGCGTGGCCTCATCGACGAGGCGACCCGCGACGCCCTGCTCGGTGCCGCCGGAGCTCCGTCGTTCTCCGCCACGATCGTCCCTGCGCCTGTCGGGACGGAACCGGCCCGCCCGGCCGCAGCCGTCACCCAGCCGGCTGCCGTGACGGTCCCGGCGCCACCCGTGCCGTCGGCTCCGGCTACGCCCCCGCCGGCTTCCACACCCGTCCCGCGCCCTTCACGGCCGGCGCCGCCCCTGGCGCCGCGGCGTGACTGGCTGGCGCCGGCGCGGGCCCTGTGGAAGGCCCTCGCCTCCGACTTCGCCGTCCACGGCCTCACCTACCTCGGCGTCCTGCTCGTCTTCACCGCCACCCTCGGCTTCGTGGTGTTCGCCTTCTCCGACATCGGGGTCAATTACCGGCCGCTGGCGGAGCTGGCGATCCCGGCCAGCCTCTTCGGCGCCGCCTTCTTCCTGCATCACCGCGGTGCCCCCTTCGTGGGCACCGCCCTCGAAGCGCTCGGCGGCGCCGTCGCCGCAATCGTTGCGTTCGCCGCCTTCAGCGACGGCGCCGCCGTGCCACCCGACCTCGAGCGCGGGCCACTCGTTGTCGGTCTGTCCCTGGTGGCGTTGGTCCTGGCTGCCGTCTACGCCTTCGTCGCCCGCAGGCGTCCCTCCACCCCGCTGCGCTTCCTGGTCGCTCCCCTGGTGTGGACGGCGGTGGGCATGGTGGGTCTGGTCTTCCACGAGGAGCCTTCGGCGGCACAGTTCGCCCTGGTCCTCGGCGCCGTGGCCGTCACCGGGGCCGCCGTCGACCGCGTCGGCGGCAAGGCGGCCGAGGCGACCCGCCTCATCGTGTTGCCCGCCTTCGGTGTCGTCTCGGCTCTCGTGGTCGTCTTCGCCATCGCCGAGGGGGGGCCGCCCGTCCCGGTGCTCGCGGCTGCTGCCGCCGCCGTCGCCCTCGCCGAGTTCTTCAGCATCGCCCGCCGGGTCGCCTGGGCGATCCAGCCGCTGGCGGTGGTGGCGGGCGCCCTCGGGGTCCTCCCCACCTACCAGCCGGAATGGGTGCTGATGGGGGCGGGCCTCGCCCTGCTCGCCCTCGCCGAACTGTGGCTGCGCCGGGGCGCACCGGTCGGTGCCGCCCACACCATCGGGGCGGCCGGGCTCGTCGGCCTGGCCCTCGGCGGAGTCGGAGGGGTGCCGGCGGCAGCCATCGCCTCCGGCTCGGTGCTGCTGGTGTGGTCACACCTGCGGAGGCTGCGACGGATCGACGAGGTGACCGACTGGGTCGTGACCGGTGTCGCCGCCCTCGCTCCGGCGGTGTTGCTCGTCGGGCTGCGAGGAGCCGCCGACCCGGCCGCGGTCTCCGTCGGACTCGGCGCAGTGGTGCTCGCCGTCGCCCTGCTGAGCCTGATCCGCCATTCGGTCGGCTGGTTCTATCCGGCGATCGTTGCCGCATGGTCGATCGTGACCCTGACGCTCACCGCCTACGACACCGCCGGCGTCGGGACCACCGGGGCGGCCGCCGCCGCCGGTCTCGCCACCGTTGCCCTCGTCGTCGTGCCCATCCCGGGCTGGCTGCGGGCCTGGATGGCGTCGGGTGCCGCCGTGTGGACCGGTTTTCTGGGCTTCGACACCGCCGGCACGCCGCTCCGGGTCCAGGCGGTCGTACTCGCCGGAACTGCGGTGGCGGCGATTCTCCTCGGTGCGATTGTGCGCCGCCGGTGGACCGACCACCTGGCCGCGGCGGGGCACGTGGCCGCCTTCGGGGCGCTGGCGGTGCCGGCGGGGGAGTGGTGGACGGTGTCGGTGATCGGCCTGCTGACCGCCGGCTGGATCGTCGAGGTGGTTGCCCACGAGGTTACGGAGTCGCCAGTCGATCGCCTCTTCGGATTCGTCGGCGGCACGGCGGCCGCGGCCTTCCCGGCTGCGGCGGCCGCGGCCCTGCTTCCCGTGACGGCCGTGGCGGTTGTCGACGCCGCCGGGACGGCCGTCGACGAGCCGGTCCTCGTGCTCGTCGCTTCCACCGCCACCGTGCTCTACGCCGCCTTCACCCGGCTCGTGAGCCGCCGCATGCCGCTCCTGGTCGTGGCGGCCGGGGCGGCGGCGCTGGCGTCGATCGCCGCATTGGCGCTGGCGGGGCCTGCGTACCGCGCCGAGGTCGTCGACGCCCGCCCGGTCATCGCCGCCCTCGGCGCCGGTGTGGCGCTGCCGTTGCTGGTCCACCGGAGGCTGCGCACGCTCGCCGGCGCCTGGTACGGCTGGATCCTGTCCGTTCCCCTCGCCGTCCTCACCGCCGGTGAGCTGGGCCTTCCCGCCCGGCAGGACCACTGGAGCTGGATCACCTGGGGCGGTGTGCTCACGATCGGCAGCCTGGTGGCCGACCGCGCCACCCACGGACGGCGCCAGGCCGGCGCCTGGATCCGGTCCCCATGGTGGTGGCCTCCGGCGGCGGCCGGGTCGGCGGCGATCGTGATCGGCTCCGCCGTGACGCTCCGGCTCCCGTTCGGCGAGCAGTGGCCGGTTGCCCTCGCCGTGGCGGCGATCGTGGCCGTGGTGGCGGTGCTCTCCAAGGTGGGCGCCGTGAGCACCGGCTCCTATCTCCTCGCCCTCTACGGGCTTTGGTCGGCCGCCGACGGCACCCGGTGGGACGTGATCGATCGCCCCTGGGTGCTCGTGATCGGAGCCGGTGTGATGGTGGTGGTGGCGGTGGCGTTGCGGTTCGTGCGACGCGACCACCTGGCCCACCGGTGGGACCTGCCGGCCCTCGTTGGTGCGCACGCGGCCGCGGTGCCCGCCCTCTCCCTGTCGGTCTCCGCCTCGTCGATCGCCGCCACGTGGGCCGGCGTCGCCGGCCTCGCCGCCGTGATCGCCATCGTCTGGCGCCGGTGGCAGTGGGCGGCGGCCGGCACCGGGATCGCCCTGGTCGCCTCCTACGATGCCGGGCCGTGGTGGTTCACGGGCACCCTGGCCGCCACCAGCATCGGGAGTGGGGCGGCGGCGGCGCTGACGAGGCACACGGCCCGCCGGGTGCTGTGGTGGGTGTCGGCACTGGCTGGCGGCAGCGCCTGGATCCAGGGCCTGCACGCCGCCGGGCTCTCATGGTCGGTCGAGTTGGAGGCGACCGTCGTGGCATCGGCCGTCGTTGCCGTCGCGCTCGGTCTCGCCATTCGTTTGCTGCGGTTGGGTCGGGTGTGGGCTTCGGAGGTGGCCGTTCCCTGGGTGGCCGTCGCCGGCGCCGGGATGGTGTGGTGCTCCCTGGACATCGTGGCCGTGGCCAGGCCGTCCGCCGCCTGGTGGATCGTCGTTGCGCTGGCCGGCTGGGGGTTCGCCTCCGCGCAGGCGGCCCGGCCTCTCGACCTCCCCGTTCTGCGGTACGTCACCACCATGAGTGGTCTGGTCGCCGCCGCCGCGGCGGGGTGGGCGCTGGAGTTCGAGATCGCGCAGTACCACCGGCTCGGGCTCGCGCTCGGTGTCGGGGCCGCCGTGGCGGTGGCAGCCTTCTGGGCGATCGACGAGGAGAATTCGTGGGTCCACCCGCTGCAATGGCTCGCCGTCGGGTCGCAGGTCGCCGCCCTCGGTGCCGCCGCCGCCCTGCTGCCGGCCCGGCCGGCCGTGATCATCTCCCTCGTCGCCGGCGGGGCCCAGGCAGCCGCCGCCGCAGTCAAGATGCGGTCTGCCGTCGCCGGGCACGTCGCCGCTGCGCTGCTCGCCGCCGGGTGGCTCGTCTTCGCCTCCGAGAGCCTGACCGGGAACGTCGAGTGGTTCACCGCTCCCACCGGTCTCGCCGTGCTGATCATGGTCGAGATCGGCCGCTGGGACCGCCGCCGGAGTGAGGAGGGCGAGGCGTCCTCGGAGGCGATGGTGCAGACCGAGTACCTGGCGATGGGCTTCGTGGCGGCGCCGCCGCTGTTCGAGATGCTCGCCACCAGCGTCGCATTCGGGGGCTTGGCGGTGGCGTTCGGGACCTCGCTCGTGCTCTACGGCATCGCCACCAAGGTTCGCCGCCGGGTCGTCGTGGGCGGTGCCACCGTGGCGCTGGCCGCGCTGCTGCTCATCGCCGTGCCGGTCGCCCCGCTGCTGCCGCAGCTGCGCGGCCCGGCGTTGTGGATCGCCCTCGGCGTGCTCGGGGCGCTGCTCATCAGCGCCGCCACCATGATCGAGCGGGGCCGCCGCAGGTTCGCCGAGCTACGCACCAGTCTCGACGAGCTCACCGCAGGCTGGGAGTAGGGCGACCCCACCCTCAGTCGAGCGCCGCCATCTCCTCGGCGTGGATGGCGAGCACCTCGACGGTGGAGGTGTCGGTGTCGTACACCGAGTACCAGCCGGGAGGCTCGTCCGGCGGATCACCGGTCCAGCCGTGGCCGGGCCGGGCTTCGCCGCCCCACGCCCACAGGTTGTCGCCGGCCAGCGGGCCGCCCGACACCGCCGACTTGTACACCGCGTCGTACATCCCCTTGAAGAACAGGTTGCGGCGGGAGACCGGCGACCTCGGATCGTGGACGTCGCCGTAGGGCGCCGCGTCCCGGGCGAGCCCGAATGCCTCGAGCACCAGCGGCATGTCCAGCTCGGCCGTCAGTGCGGCGTGGCGATCGAAGTAGTCGAGGGCGGTGGCCTTCGCCTTCTCGTATCCGGCGGCCTGCCACGGGCAGAACCAACCCCAGTTCTGCGGCCAGATGTGGATGGTGGCGTAGTCGATGTCCGGCCCGTCGTGAGCCTCGACGAAGCTCACCCCCGAATTCGGGGCGTAACCCTCGACCCCGGTCGTGACGAGATGGTTGGCGTCGAGCGACTTGATGAACGCCGCGGTGTCGTCGATCCAGCTCGGGGGGAAATGGCGCGGCTCGTTGGCCAGCTCCCAGGCGAAGACGGTCGGGTCGTCCCGGTAGGCCCGGCCGCTGTAGCGGTTGTCTCGCCCGATCACCGTGGCGATATGGTCCCGGTACCAGGCCTGACACTGCTCGAGCTGGTAGAACCGGGCCGCGTACTCCTGGAACTCGTCCCAATCACCGGGGTAGGGGATCTCGCTGCCGTCGAGCCACGAGACGTACTGGGCGAAGCCGCCCGACCAGTGCCAGAAGTTGCCCAGCATGACGACCGCCCGCATCCCGCGCCGGCCGAGCTGGTCGAGCAGGTAGTCGAGACCGTCGAAGACCGTCTCGTTGTACTCGCCGGGCGCCGTCATCAGCGCCGGCTTCATGCGGAGCGGCTCGGTGTCGGGGCCTTCGGCGGCGGCGGTCACCCGCAGGTTCGTCACCCCGAGCCGCTGTAGCCGATCCAGCTCCCGATGGAGCCGTCCCCGGTCGCCGCCCGGGCCGTCGACACCGAGGTTCATGCCCTGCCAGAAGTTGATGCCGACGAACCGATGGGTTCGGCCGCCGACGAGGAACCGCATCCCGTCGACCCGGACGAAGTCGCCGAGCGTGCCATCACGCCCGCAGCCGGTGGTGGTGGTGTGCTCGTGGTCGGTCGTCATCTCGATCGGCCCCCGGTTCGTGGTTGTCGGTCCGCTGGCTAGGGAATCGGCCGAAACCGCACTGAATCTTGAGTGAGGAGATGCAACGGAGATGCCGGTCACCGTCTGGAAAGGGACAAGAACGAGGGCGATCAACGTCGGATTCGTCGGTACCGACGTCGAGGAGCGGCAGGCTCAGCTCGACGAGGAGTTTACGGGCGAGGGCATCGTCGCCATCGAGTTGCCGTACGCGGAGAGCCAGCTCGACAACCTCTCTATCGAGATCAGGCCCCTTCTCCCCGCCGCATGGAACCGCATGGGGTCCACGAGCTCTCGGGGTTCTTCGGCGTATGGGTCGGAGCTCTCACACCGGAACGGGTCGTCGAGCTGGTCGCGGCCGCCGTGGACTACCCGGTGTGTGTGGACGGCTACGAGCCCGACGAGTACGTCATGCCCGGGCCGCAGCCAAGCGGTGGGGACGGCTGGCGCTACTTGGGAGCGTACGACCGGGTTTCGGTCGGCCGGGAGCCTCGGGTTGCCGCATCGCCGGCGGAGTTCTCCCGATTGTGGAAGGAGATGGGGGTGAACGACCCAGCTCCGGTGGTCGACTTCTCCTCCGAGATCGTGGTGACGTTCGAGGTCAGCATTCCCTTTGGTCCAGAGGCGTGCACGAACGTGCGGCTCGACGATGTCGTGGTCGACGGGCAGATGCTCTATCCGGTCGGAGGTGGACCGCCGTTCCGCCGTGCGATCGGGACTGATCCTCCGGCCAATTGTGTTGCATTTGGCTTCCCGAGGACTTATCTGGTCGCCGTGTCCCGCAGCCTCCTGCCGGAGCCGCCGTTCACGATCACAGTCGACCCCGAGTACTCGGCCGGGATCGTCGTCGACGCCGACCTGCGCCAGCCGCCCGCCTGAGGGGAGGCGGCCGCCCCTCACTCCGGCGCGGCCATCTCGGCGGCGTGGGCGGCGATGATCGTCAGCGTCGACTCGTCGGTGTCGTACACCGAGTACCAGCCGGGCGTCTCGTGCGGCGGGTCGCCGGTCCAGGCGCTGGGAGGGCGCGCCTCGCCGCCCCATGCCCAGAAGTTGTCGCCGGCGACCGGCCCGCCCGAAGACGCCGAGGCGTACACCGCCTCGTACATCGCCCGGTAGAAGCGGTCCCGGTAGGTGGTGGGGGAGGCCGGGTCGTAGATGTCGCCCGGGGGCTCGTCGTCGCGGGCCAGGCCGAACTCCTCCAGCACGAGCGGGATCCCCAGCTCTTCGGCTGCGGCGACGTGCCAGTCGAAGTAGTTGAGGGCCTTCGACTCCGCCTTCTCGTAGTCCTCGGGCCGGGCTGGGCTGTACCAACCCCAGTTCTGCGGCCAGATGTGGATGGTGGCGTAGTCCACGTCCCGCCCGTCGTGGGTCTCTACGAAGGCCTGCATCGCCCCCGGCGCCGAGCCCTCGGTGCCGACGGTGACGAGGTGGTTCGGGTCGAGCGATTTGATGAAGGTGGCGGTGTCGTCGATCCAGGCACTCGGGTAGTGCTGCGGCTCGTTGGCCAGCTCCCAGGAGAAAACCGTCGGGTCGTCCCGGTAGGCGAGGCCGGTGTAGGAGTTGACGCGCTCGACCACGGCGGTGATGTGATCCCGGTACCAGCTCTGGCAGTCGGTGCAGGTGTAGAACCCGGCCGAGTAGGTGACGAACCGGCTCCAGTCGCCCGGGTAGGGGATCTCGCTGCCGTCGTTCCACGACACGTACTGGGCCATGCCGCCCGACCAGTACCAGAAGTTGCCGAGCACCATCACCGCCCGCATGTCCCGCTCGGCCAGCTCCGCCAGCAGGTAGTCGAGGCCGTCGAAGACCGCCTCGTTGTACTCGCCGGGCGCCACCAGCAACGCCGGGACCATGCGGAAGGGCTCGGTGTCGGGACCTTCGGATGAGGCCATCACCCGCAGGTTCGTTACCCCGAGATCCTGCAGGCGGTCCAACTCCACGTCGAGCCGCGCCCGGTCGCCGTCGTCGCCTTCGATGCCGAGGTTCATGCCCTGCCAGAGGTTCGCTCCGACGAAGCGGTAGGTCGCCCCGTCGAGCACGAACCGGGTCCCGTCGACGCCGACGAAACCGGGTGGGGGAGGTGTAACCGGGGTGCTCGTGGTGGAGGTCGTCGCCGTCGAGGAGGTGGTGGCGGGGGACGTGGTGGTGGAGCCGAGCACCGTGTCGCTCGAGCCGGTGTCCCGTAGCAAGAGGATCGCCACAACCGCCAGGACGACGGCGGCGAGCCCGGCAACGACGGCGAGTGCCCTCTTGCTCATGGTCGTCTCCCTCGGAGGCCGGTGGCCGTCCGGGACCGCTTGTCCCCTCCTCCCAATCTAGGAAGGCATGCCCGATCGCCCTCAATCGGGCAGCAGGTCTGCGATTCACCCTTCCTTGCGACCGCGAAGCCGCGAGAATCGAAGGAACGCACCACCAAGAGGAAGGGGCGGGCCCGTGGATCCCCTCGAGCTTTCACACGACATCTACTCGACGCTGGTGAGGTTCGCCGGTCCGCCGGCGCCGGCGATGCGGGCCTGGGACGGGACCACCTGGGGACCCGCCGACGCCTCGGCCACGATTGTCCTCCGCCACCCCGGGGCCCTGCGGTCGCTGCTGCTCCCACCCACCGACCTCACCGCCGGCGAGGCCTACATCAACGACGACGTCGACCTCGAAGGCGACATCTTTGCCGGCCTCGAGTTCGCCGCCCGTCTCGAATCGTTGTCCCGCCGCCGCCTCATGGCGGTGCGGCTCCTCCGCAACCTTCGCCGGCTGCCGGAGCCGGAACCGCGCGCCGAGGAACGGCCGGTGATTCGGGGCCGCCTTCACGGCCAGCGCCGCGACCGGCGCGCCGTCACCCACCATTACGACACCGGCAACGACTTCTTCCGCCAGTTCCTCGACCCCGACCTCGTCTACTCCTGCGCCTACTTCCTCGACCCCGACGAGCCGCTGCACCAGGCGCAGCGTCGCAAGCTCGACGTGGTGTGCCGCAAGCTCGACCTGCAGCCGGGAATGCGGCTGCTCGACGTCGGCTGCGGCTGGGGAGCCCTCGTGCTGCACGCCGCCGCCGAGTACGGGGTCGAAGCCGTCGGGATCACCCTCAGCGCCGAGCAGGCCGAGCTCGCCCGGGAGCGGGTCGAGGAAGCCGGCCTCTCCAACCGGGTGGTGATCCTGCGGGCCGACTACCGGAAGATCGAGGGTAAGTACGACGCCATCGCCTCGATCGGCATGGTCGAGCACGTCGGCGAGCGGCAGCTCAAGCACTATTTCCGCCACCTCCACGGGCTGCTGGGGCCCGACGGCCAGCTCCTCAACCACGGCATCACCAGCCGGGATCGCACCCGGCGGTGGGGGCACAAACCTACCTTCGTCAGCACCTACGTGTTTCCCGACGGGGAGCTGATCCCGGTGGAGCGAGTCATCGAGTCGGCGGAGCGGGCCGGATTCGAGGTTCGCGATCTCGAGAGCCTCCGCCTCAGCTACGCCCGCACCTTGCGCCACTGGGTCGCCAACCTCGAAGCGAACCGGGAGGCGGCGGTGGCGGCCGCCAACGAGAAGGTGTACCGGATCTGGAGGGTCTACATGGGCGGGTCGGCGGTCGCCTTCGAGCGGGGCGGCATCTCGGTGTACCAGGCGCTGCTGTCGAAACCGGGCCGGCCGTGGCGTTACGGCCGGCACCACCTGCTCGCCGCCGACGACGGGTAGCCGCAACATCGTCCAGGGCTCGGCGTGGACGTCGACGTCGTCCGACCAGCGCCGCTGCAGCGCCGCGATCTCGGCGACGACGTCGGCCGGGAGGGGCGTGATTTCACCGGTGGCGGCGTCGACGAGCTGCCGCAGGTTCTCGGGGCGGCTGGTGGAACCGACCGTGGCTTCGACCAGCGGGAAGCTGTGGGCGAAGCGGCCGCAGAATCCGGTCCAGCTCTCCACCCCGGAGCGCTCGAAGATCGGCGCCACCTTGGTGCGGTCCTGGTCGAAGGCGTCGCGCAGCACCTCGAGGGCGTCGTCGTACTGGCGGCTGGTGTGGAACCACGACACCGCCTCCATGGCGGTGCGCGCCATCGCCACCCGGTCGGCACGCGGTGTGTCGTCGTGGCCGAGTCGGGTCGTCCCGTACACGTACGGCGGGAGCTCCATCAGCACCCTCCGGTGAAGTGGGGGCTGGTATGCACGGTCTTGCTGTCTCTCAACCCTGGGTTGGGTGCAGGAAAGTCTGCGGCGTCTGGCATCGGGCATTCTGGCCGACGCCGCCCGGGTTGGGCGACGGTCACCGCTCAGCAGGCGAATCTGATCTCCACCGGGGTCGCGTTGCCCAAGTTCTCCGAGATCGGGCAGCGCTGGTCGATCTCTTTCACCAGGGCGGCCTTCTCGTCGGGGGACATGTCGGCATCGATGTCGACCTCCGCCCGAAAGCCCGTGAACCCGACCCGGTCGACGGGGTCCTTGCCGAGCAGGCCGTCGGTGTTGAGGTCGCCGTGCACCGTCGCCGTGATGCCGCGGATGTCGAGCTTGCGCTGGTTGGCGATGATCCGGCCGATGGCTGTGATGCAGCCACCGAGGGCGAAGAGCTGGTAGTCGAGCGGGGTCGGGCCGGTGTCGGTGCCACCGGCTCCGGTGAGCTGGTCGACGACCACCATGTGGGGACCCGCCGTGCACTCGGTGCGGAATACGTTCCCTTGCGTGATGGCTACTTCAACGTGCTTCGCTGGCATGCGTTCTCCGGTCATGAGCACCGTTGCTTCAGCCTTCACCGCAAGAGGCTTGAAACGGTGAGTTCGAGTTGTCGAGGCCGCACCCCACCGAGGCCGGCTGAACCGGAGAAATCGAGGTTTCTGCAGCCGGAATCCGTGTTCACCACCGCACGGCCGGGCCCACATTCGCGACAATCCCTCCCGTGACACCGACCATCACGACCGAGCAGCGACGGGCCAGGCTCGCTGTCCGCCACCACCTGGCCAACCCCGGTCCGGACGTCGCCACCGTCGCCAGCGACCTGGTGGGCCTGCACTCCTCGGACCCGGCCACCGTCTACCTGGCGGCCCGCGCCCGCTACGCCGGTGACGCAGCCGGCGCCCTCGACGCCGCCCTCTACGACGAGCGCACCCTGGTCCGGATCCTCGGAATGCGGCGCACCATGTTCGTCGTGCCCACCGCCGACGCCGCCTTGCTCCAGCACGGCTGCGCCCAGGCCTACGTTCCCGGCGAGCGGAAACGTCTCGTCGGCATGCTGGAGGACCAGGGCATCACCGCCGACGGCGCCGCATGGCTCGACGCCGTCGTTGCCGCCACCGTCGCCGCCCTGGAACGGCGCGGCGAAGCGACTGCCACCGAGCTGCGCGACGACGTGGCGGCCTTTCGGGAGCAGCTCACCTTCGGCGAAGGCAAGACGTGGGGCGGCACGGTGGGCGTCTCGACCCGGATCCTGTTCCTCCTGGCGACCGACGGCACGATCCTGCGGGCCCGTCCCAAGGGATCCTGGACGTCGGCCGCCTACCGGTGGACCTCCACCGTCCGCTGGCTCGGCGTCGAGCTGCCGCCCGTCGACCCGGCCGAAGCTCGGGCCACCCTCGCCCGCCGCTGGCTCGCCACCTTCGGCCCGGCCACCTTCGACGACCTCAAATGGTGGACCGGATGGACCGTCACCAACACTCGCAAGGCGCTCGCCGCCGTCGACACCGGCGACGTCTCGCTGGAGGAGGGCGACGGCATCGCCCTCGCCGGCGACGCCGAGCCCATCGAACCTCCTGCCCCCTGGGTGAGGTTCCTTCCCGGTCTCGACCCCACCACGATGGGCTGGAAGGTCCGTGGCTGGTACCTCGGGCCGCACGGCCCCGCCCTCTTCGACCGCAACGGGAACGCCGGGCCCACCATCTGGCACGACGGCAGGGTCGTCGGGGGATGGGCCCAGCGCTCCGACGGCGAGGTCGCCTACCGGCTCCTCGAGGATGTCGGGACGGCGGCACACGCCCTGGTCGAGGCCGAGGCCGGGCGCCTCCGCACCTGGTTGGGTGACGACCGGGTGACCCCTCGCTTCGCTACGCCCCTCCAGGCGGAGCTGACACGCTGAGTGGTATCCGATCTGTCAGCTCCGGCGATGTGCCAGAGTGGCGGGATTCCCGACGAGAACCCTGGAGAGAGCTATGCATCGATTGGTGGCGGGAGGCGTCGGCCAGCTCGTGGCGGCGTTGCTGCTCCTCGCCCTGCTCGTTCCCGCCACGGCCGCCGTCGCCGCCGACGCCGCCGTCCCGGGCAGCATCAGCGGCACCCTGCGCGATGTCGAGGGTCACACCGTCGACATGGGCCGCGTCGACCTCTTCGACGCGGCGTTCCAGCGCCTGGCGACGATCGACGCCGCACCCGACGGCGCCTACACGATCCCCAACCTCGACCCCGGCACCTACTACCTGGCGTTCTGGAACGGCGACTCGGAGGCGACGTGGGACTACTTCGTCGAGGTGTACAAGGAACAGCCGCTTTTCAATGCGGGACAGGCGACGGAGGTGGTGGTCGGCGACGGCGAAAACGTCACCGGGATCGATTCCCGCCTCCGCTGGCTCTACGACGACATGTTCGGCCACACCTTCGAGGACGACATCTACTGGATGGGCAACTCCGGCATCACCCTCGGCTGCAACCCACCGGTCAACTACCTGTATTGCCCCGACCGGGTGGTGACCCGGGGTCAGATGGCGGCGTTCCTGGTGCGGACCTTCTGGTTGTCCGATCGGGGGACGGCGAGCTTCATCGACGACGACGAGTCGATCTTTGAGGCCGACATCGAGAAGCTGGCGACCGCACGGATCACCCTCGGCTGCAACCCCCCGACCAACGACCGCTTCTGCCCGGATGATCCGGTGACGCGTGGTCAGATGGCGGCGTTCCTGGTGCGGGCCTTCGACCTGCCACCCGGAAGCGTCGACCTGTTCGTCGATGACGACGACTCGGTGTTCGAGGGCGACATCGACCGGCTCGCCACCGCGGGGATCACCCTCGGCTGCAACCCTCCGGCCAACGACCGCTTCTGCCCGGGCGACCCGGTGACGCGTGGTCAGATGGCGGCGTTCCTCCACCGGGCGGTGGGGAACGTGATCGCCAGCCCGCGGACCCCGGCACCTCCGAGACCGGAGGCGGTCGGGACGCGCTGATCAGGGGATCTGCACGCTCGTGTGCCACCAGTCGAGCAGGCCGGTATCACCTTCCACGGTGATGCCGGCGCCGTCACGCCGGTTCCAGAGGAACGGGTAGAGGTCGGCCGCCCGCCCTGCAACGCGGCAGTCGGCGCCGTCACCCTGGCGCGTCGTGGCGATCGGCCCTTCCCCGGCCCGGACGAACCACTCGCCTCCTTCGTCGGTGGCGTGGACCTGGATCGTCACCGGACGGCCGGACGGGGTTTCGGGTGACCGCCTCGTCAGGTGGCAGCACAGCAGTTCGTCGATGCCGTCGGCCGCGAACTCCCTGTCGAACCCGGACACGGTTCCGCTCGGTGTCTCGGCGTCGATGCGGTGGATGGCGGTCTCGTGCGTCTGGCGGCGCGACCACATGAGCAGCGGCGACGGGGCGGCGAGGAACGTGAAGCACTCGAGGTCGGCCGGCGCCGCCCGTAGCGCCGCCACCAGGCGCGCATGGCCGCGGCGGAACCAGTCGATCAGTTCGGCGTCGTCGGGCCACCTCTCCACGATTTCGTTGAAGTCGACGAACCACTCCTCGGTGCGGGGGGTGGTGACGATGTCGGTCGCCCAACGGTGGACGCCGCCGACGTGGTGGACCAGGTTGCGGATCACCCACCCCGGGCAGGTGGGGATCGGGGTATCCGGGCCAACCGCCTCGGCGGCGGCCGCCAACCGCATACCTTCGGCTTCGAGCGCCTCGAGGTAGGTGGCGACGGGCAGGGGACCGGCCATGGGCATGTCCAATCTCGTACGGGTTCGGGGTGGTGACCTCCGACGGCCCGATTGTGCCTGCCGCCGTTCCGAGGAACGAATCGCGACGGACGCATACGGTCTCGTGCTTCTCGCGAAAGGCGCGGTGGGTGCGAGGTGACCCTCCCCGGATCGTCCACCTGCGGTGGACTCTCCGACCCTCCCTGCACAGCAGGGAAGGTGAGAAGGAGGTTGACGGGCGACCTACGGCCGCTCAGGCCTCCGCGAACGGCGCCAGCGAAACGCCGTCGGCGGCGGTGCAGACGTACACCGCGGGATGGTTCCCGGTCGCCTGCTCGTAGCGGCTCGCGGCAGAGGCGGTGAAGGCGGCCGTCTCGTTGGAGCGCACCAGTGCCACCGCACACCCCCCCGAACCCACTGCCGGTCATGCGCGCTCCCAGGCACCCCGGGGACCGGCTCGCCGCCGTCACGAAGGCGTCGAGCGCCGGGCTCGACACCTCGTAGTCGCCCCGCACGCTGCGATGGGAGTCGTCCATGAGCGAACCGAGCGTTGCGGCGTCTCCGGCCGCCATGGCGGCGGCGGCAGCCGTCGTCCTCTCGTTCTCGGTGACCACGTGGCGAGCCCGCTTCAGCAGATCTCCGTCGAGCCCCGCCGGCGGCCGGGCCAGATCGGCCGACGTCACGTCACGCAGGCTCTCGACCCCGAGAGCGGCCGCGGCGGCCTCGCACTCGGCCCGGCGCTGGTTGTAGGCGGACGCGGTGAGGCGGCGCCGGGTGGCGGTGTCGAGGATCACGATCGTCGTCCCGGTCGGCAACGGGCGGGGGTCCCGCTCGAGGGTGCGGCAGTCGATGAGCACGGCATAGCCCGCCCGCCCGGTCGCCGAGATGAGCTGATCCATGATTCCGCTGCGCATCCCGACCCATTCGTTCTCGGCCCGCTGCGCGGTGAGGGCGGTGTCCACGGGGTCCCACGAGAGCCCGGACACGGCCGTGAAGACCCGGACCGTGCCCACCTCGAGCGCAGCCGACGAGGACAGGCTCGCCCCCAGCGGGATGCTGGACGCCAGCGCACCGCTCCAACCCGAGAGGTGATCGGGGCCGAGCGCCCAGGCGACCCCTTTGACGTACTCGGTCCACTCGAGGTCGCCCCGCTGCAGGCCGGACAGCGAGAAATCGCCCTCCCCAAAGCCGTCGGAGGTCATCTCGACGTGACCGTCGCTGCGGGCCCGGGCCGCGATGATCGTGTGCAGGTCGATCGCCATCGGGAGCACGAACCCTTCGTTGTAGTCGGTGTGCTCGCCGATCAGGTTCACCCGGCTCGGGCCCGCACCACGAACTCCGGCTCCTCCCCGAATCGCTCGCGGAACAGGCCGACGGCTCGGGGTGCGGGATCCATCACCGGCCGGGAGCGCCTCGCCCCGCCCCGATCATTCGGCGACCCGGACTTCGGGCCCGAGCTCGCCGAGATGGGCGACCATCTCGGAGGGGGCCGAGATGCCGGTGATGAGCAGGTCGACGTCGCTGATGTCGATGACCTTGGCGACGGAGATCTTGCCCAGCTTGGTGCCGTCGGCGACGACGATGCACCGTTGGGCCGCATCTACCATCAGCCGCTTCACCGCGGCCTCCGGGAGGTTGATGTTGGTGACCCCCTCCTCCGGATGGACGCCGTTGCAGCCCAGGATCACCGTCGACACGTGGATCTCGCCGATGATGGCGCTGGCCAGCGGATCCACCAGGGAGTGCTGGCGAGGCCGCAGCGTGCCCCCGGTCACGACGACCGTGAAGCGAGGGATGAGGGGCTCGAGGGTCATGGCGATCGGGAGGCCGCTGGTGAAGACGATGACGTCGGTGAGGTCGTTGCGGGCGACTAGGGCGCGGGCGACGGCGGCCGTGGTGGTGCCGACGTCGAGGAGGAGCGTCTCGCCGGAGGAGATGAGCCCGGCGGCGGCGCGGCCGATCGCCTCCTTCTCCAGCGCCGAGGCGCTCTCGGCCTGTTCGAAGGTCTGCTCGGTCTGGGGAGAGGAGGTGGTCACGATGGCGCCACCGTGGACCCGCTGCACCATCCCGTCGCCGGCGAGGCGATCCAGGTCGGAGCGCACGGTGACCTCGGAGATTCCGAAGAAGCGGCTCAGATCCGCCACGCGCATGAACTCACGCTCCCGCACCATCGACAGCATGCGGTTGCGGCGCAGCTCCGCCGGGACGGTTCGCTTTGGCTGTTCCATGGCGCTCCCGAGGTTTCTCCGACCGTTTGGGGTAACTTATGGCTTCTTGCGTTTTGCTGTCAAGAACACGATATCCGGCCGTGTTTGACCAGTACTCGAAATCGTGCGTAGGTTCGGTACCGTTACCCCCCTTGATCGGTCTCGCCGGTGGCTTCGGCGGCCTCATCCTCACCCACGTCATCTACGGGATCCCGATCACCACCCTCATCTTCCGCAACTTCTTCGCCACGGTGCCGCAGGATCTGGTCGACGCCGCCAAGATCGACGGCGCCGGGATGCTGCTCACCTACCGGCGGGTGCTGGTGCCGCTGGCGATCCCGAGCTTCGTGGTCGCCCTCATCTGGCAGTTCACCTCGGCCCGGAACGACTTCCTCTTCGCGGTGGTGCTCACCGACAACACCCACTGGCCGGTGACGGTGGCGCTCAACAACCTGGCCGGGAGCCAGGTCATCGCCTGGAACGTGCAGATGGCCGCCTCGTTCATGGCCGCGGTGCCGACCCTGATCATCTACGTGTTCCTCGGCCGCTTCTTCCTACGGGGCCTCATGTCGGGGGCGCTCAAGGAGTAGGCCACGAACCCGCGCCGCTCCTGGCCTACGCCGCCCGGATCAGAGCCAGCCGCTGTGGCGGAACAGCCGGTACAGGGTGAAGGCAACCGCCGCCATGACCCCGCCCACGACGGGGAAGCCCCAGTCGCTGTGGAGCAATGGCATGCGGGAGAAGTTCATGCCGTAGATGCCGGCGATGAGAGTGGGGACGACGGCCACCGCCACCCAGGCGGAGATCTTCCGCATGTCCTCGTTCTGGCGCACCCCGATCTGCGCCAGGTTCGCTTCCAACACGCTGGTGAGCAGGTCCCGGTACTGGTCCAGCTGGGAAGCGGCCTTGGTGCCGTGGTCGTGGACGTCGCGGAAGTAGCGGCGGGCATCCTCGTCGACCCCGGGGAGGGGAAACCGCATCAGGCGGTCCAGCGGCTCCACCAGCGACCGGGCCGCAGCGTGGAACTCGAGGACCTCCCGCTTCAGCAGGTAGATGCGCTCGGCGGGATTGCTCCAGCGTGGCGAGAACACCTCCCGCTCGACCTCGTCGATGTCCTTGCCGAGTCCCTGCACCACCGGGCCGTAGGCGTCGACGACCCGGTCGATGATGCCGTGCAGCACCGCGGCCGGTCCCCGGACGAGCAGTTCGGGTTGGTCCTCCAGGCTGCGGCGCACCGAGGCGAGTTCGGCGGCCTGGCCGTGGCGCACCACGACGATGAAGTTCGAGCCGAGGAAGATGAAGATCTCCCCGAAATCGACCTCTTCTTCGCGATCGAGGTAGCGGGCGGTCTTCAACGCCACGAAGAGGGTGTCGTCGTAGACCTCGAGCTTGGGACGCTGGTCCGCCTTCATCGCGTCCTCGACTGCCAGCTCGTGGAGGCCGAACTCCTTGCGGACCAGGTCGAACTCCTCCGCCGACGGCTCGAGCAGCCCGACCCAGGCGAAGCTGCCCGGCGTCGTTGCGGCGGCGCGAGCCCCTTCGACGGGGAGTGGCTCCGGCTGGCGACGGCCGTCCACATACAAGGCACAGTCGACGATCACCCTGCGATTCTGGCATACCCACTCCCTCCCGACCTCCCACGTCCCGGCGCCGTCAGGGGAGAGTGGCGCGGCGGGCAGAGTATCTTGGGGCGGTCGGCGAACGAGGAGTGAGCGATGCGACAACGACGGCTGGGCCACACTGGGCTCGAGGTCTCCGAAGTGGGATTCGGGGCGTGGGCGATCGGAGGTGACTGGGGCGGCGTGACCGAGGACGACGCCATGGCGGCGCTCCACGCGGCCCTCGACCGCGGCATCACCTTCTTCGACACCGCCGACGTCTACGGCGACGGCCGCAGCGAGCGCCTCATCGCCCGCCTCCGCCACGAGCGGCCCGACGACGCCTTCGTGGTCGCCACCAAGGCGGGGCGGCGGCTCGATCCCCACGTCGCCGACGGCTACACCGCGGCCACCATCGAAGGGTTTGTCGACCGCAGCCTGCGCATGCTCGACGTGGAGACCCTCGACCTGCTCCAGCTCCACTGCCCGCCAACGGAGGTGTACTACCGGCCCGAGTTGTTCGCCGGCCTCGACGACATGGTGCGGCGCGGCAAGCTGCGCAGCTACGGCGTCAGCGTCGAGAAGGTCGAGGAGGCCCTCAAGGCGATCGAATACCCCGGGGTCGCCTCGGTGCAGATCATCTTCAACATCTTCCGGCAGCGCCCCGCCGAGCTGTTCTTCCGGGAGGCGAAGGCCAAGAACGTCGGGGTGATCGCCCGGGTGCCCCTCGCCAGCGGCCTCCTCACCGGCAAGATGTCGCCGTCGACCGAGTTCGCCGCCGACGACCACCGCCGTTTCAACCGGCACGGCGAGTCGTTCGACGTCGGCGAGACGTTCGCCGGGATCCCCTTCGAGGTTGGCCTCGCCGCGGTCGAGGAGCTACGGCCGCTCGTCCCGGAAGGGGCGACGATGGCCCAGCTCGCCCTGCGCTGGATCCTCATGTTCGACGCGGTGTCCGCCGTGATCCCGGGTGGCAAGAACCCGTCACAGGTGGCCGACAACGCCGCCGCCGCCGACCTTCCCGCCCTCGGGTCCGACGTGATGGCGCGGATCGGGGAGATCTACGACACCTTCGCTCGGGAGCACGTGCACCAGCGCTGGTGACGGCGGCACCCGGCCGGGCCGTCAGTCGAGGTCGAGGCGGATCACGACGATCTGGGGGAGGATCGCCCGGATGTCGTCCTCGCTGATGGTGCCGTCCTCACCGGGCGTGACGCCGGAGGGCTTGGCGTCGGCGGGGCGGCGCTCCAGAAACGACACGGCATCGCCCGCACCGGCACCGGGCCAATCGGGCCCGGATCCGGCCTCGGTCACACCGAGAAGCGCACCACGATGACGTCACCGGGGCTGATCGGGTGGTCCTTGCCTTCGACCCGGACATGGCCGCGACGTTTCGTCTCGTCCCACCCCCCGTTCTCGATGACGACGTCGAGCGGCGCCACCTCGGCGCGGATGAAGCCGCGCTCCAGGTCGGAGTGGATCCTCCCGGCGGCCTCCCGCACGGTGGCTCCCGCCCGCACCGTCCAGGCGTGGGCCTCCTTGGGGCCGACCGTGTAGAAGGCGAGCAATCCGAGGGCGTGATGGGCGGCCTGCACGAAGCGGGCGAGCGCCCCGGCGCCGAGGCCGAGGCCGGCGAACAGCTCGTCCCGGTCCTCCGGAGCGAGTCGGGACGCCTCCTCCTCCAGTTTGGCGGACACCGCCACCACCACGTCGCCGGCGGGGACGACCTCCTCGATCATCCGCGCTGTCCGGGGAGGGTCCGGCTCGTCCTCGGCCACGTTCACCAGCCACACCGCCGGCTTGAGGGTGAGCGGCGCCAGGTCACGGAGGGCGGCCCGCTCCGCCGCGCTCCACGTCTCCGCCCGCAGCGGCGTCCCTCCCTCCAGGATGGAGGTGGCCCGGGCGACGGTCTCGGCCGCCGGGCGCTTCCCGGGGTCGGTGGTGGCCTCGCGGGCGATCCGGTCGCGGCGCCGGGCGAACACCTCGTGGTCGACGAGGCACAGCTCGAGCAGCAGCTCCTCTGCCTGGGTCTCGGGGTCGGTGCCGGATTCGGTGGCGGGCACCGCAGCGTCGTCGAAGGCTCGGAGCACCACCGCCAGCGCCTCCATGTCTCGCAGCCGCCCGAAGTACTGGGGGCCGAAGCCGCCGCCGTGCCCCTGCTTCGCCATCGCCGGCAGGTCGCTGAGATCGATCGTGTTGAAGACGATCTTGGCGGACTTCTCCACCTCGGCCGCCCGCTCCAGCTCCGGATCGGGGACCCGGGCCACCCCCACGTTCGGCTCGGTGGTGGTGAACGGGTGCGGAGCGGTGGCGGCCGCCAGACCGGTCAAGGCGTTGAAGAGGGTCGTCTTCCCCACGTTGGGGAATCCGATGATGCCGATGGCTGCCACGAGTCCGGGGAGTGTAGCGATGGTGGCGGTCGCCACGGCCGCAGCCCCCCGATCCGTCCCCTCAGCGGTGCCGGATCTGGAGCCCGGTCACCAGCTCGACCGCAAAGGGACAGCGCGCCGGACCGGGGCAGGAAGCGGCACACGACCCGGCCGCAGCACAGCCGTCACCACTCGCAGGCGCGGGCCGGCGCCGTCCGGCACCGTCCGGGCGCAGCCGTCCCGAGGCGCGGAGCGCCACCACCATGGCGTTCACGTCCGCCGGAGTGGTGCCGAGACGCCCCGCCAGGTCCGCAACGGTGAGGGGACCGCTGGCGGCTTCGATCTCGCGGGTCAGGTCGGCGAGCCTCATCCGAGCCCCAACAGGCGTCCGCCCTGGAAGGTGAGGAAGGCACCGGCCCAGGCCACTACGAACTGGCCGACGACGCTGACCCACATCCAGCGGGTGCCGAACTCGTGACGGAAGGCGGCCACCGTTGCCATGCACGGGGTGTACAGCAGCACGAAGACGAGGAAGGCGAGGCCGGCGAGGGCGGCGTGGCCGCCGCTGCCGCGGTCGAAGGAGGAGCGGATCGCCGACTGCAGGCCGGTCGACGAGTCGTCCTGCAGGTCGACGTAGTGGAGGCCCACCACGCCGGGGACGGCCCGCAGCGTGTCGCCGGCGGCGGTGACGAAGCTCGTCCCGATGTGGCGTAGGTCGTCGCCGAACCCGGCCGATGCCGTCTCGGTGGTGTTCTCCTCGACGACGTAGAGCTGGGCCATCGTGCTCACCACCACCTCCTTGGCGACGAATCCGCTCAGGAGGGCCCCGGACTGCTCCCAGTCGCCGAAGCCGACCGGGGCCAGCACCGGAGCCACCGCTTTGCTGACCCCACCGAAGGCGCTGTGCTCGACGTCGGTGTCCCCGAACCCCCCGCCGCCGCCGAGGGGGATGGCGAGCAGGAACCAGACGGCGATGCTGGCGGCGAGGATGACGGTCCCGGCGCCCTTGACGAAGGCCCGGGTGCGCTGGGTGACGAGGGCCCAGACGGTGCGGGCGTTGGGGAGGCGGAACTCGGGGAGGATCATGATGAAGGGCGCCGGCTCGCTCTCCCGCAGCACCGTCTTCGACAGCAGCAACCCGATGAGGACGGCGACTGCGATCCCGAGCAGGTACATGGCGAACACCACGGTGCTTCGCCATCCGGCGAAGAAGACCCCGGCGAGCAGCACGTACACCGGGAGCCGGGCGCCGCACGACATGAACGGGGTGAGTAACCCGGTGAGGAGCCGGTCGCGGGGGGAGTCGAGGGTGCGGGTGGCGTAGATGGCGGGCACGGTGCATCCGAAGCCCACCATCATCGGCAGGAACGCCTTGCCGGGGATGCCGACGGCCCGCATCGCCCGATCCATCACCGCGGCGGCCCGAGCCATGTAGCCGGAGTCTTCGAGCAGGGCGAGCATGAGATAGAGACTGAACAGCACCGGGACGAACACGAGCACGCCGCCGACCCCGGCGATGACCCCGTCGATGATCAGGCCCGCAACCCACGTCCCGTCGAGGGAGAGCGCTTGGAGCAGGGCCGACACCCAATGGCTCACCGGGCCCGAGATGGTGGCGTCGATCCAACCGAGGAACGGCGCCGTCACGTCCGCGGTGACCCGGAGCACGATCCACATCACCGCCAGGAACACGGGGAGTCCCCACGCCTGGTGGGTGAGGACCCGGTCGATGCGGTCGGGCCAGGTGGAGCCGGGACGGGCCGGGCCGGAGACCTCGTCGAGCAGTTTGGTGACCCGGTCGAGACGGCGCCCGGCGAGGGCGGTCTCGACGTCGAACCCGAGTTCGGCGGCGACCTGCCGCCGGGTGGCGGCGGCGACCGCCAGCACCTCGGCCCCTCCCGGGATTTCCGCCACGGCCTCGGTCACCTGCTCGTCGCCGGCGAGGAGCTGCAGCATGATCCAGCGGGACGGGCCGAACCGGAGGATGGCGGGATGGGTGACCACTGTCTCGACGAGGCCGCCGAGGTGGCGTTCCACCACCGGGCCGTAGTCGAGTACGAGGGGCGAGGGGGCGGGGGCGCCCGCCGCGGCGGCGATGGCGTCCTGCAGTTCGTCGACGCCATCCCCGCGGCGGGCCACGGTGCGGACCACCTGCACCCCGAGCCGGGTGGCGAGGGTGTCGGCATCGGTGGCGATGTGGCGCCGGTCGGCGACGTCCGACATGTTGAGGGCCACGACCTGGCGCAACCCGGCTTCGGCCACCTGCGCCACGAAGTGCAGCCCGGCGCACAGGTTGGTGGCGTCGATGACGGTGACCACCACGGCGGGGCGCTCCCGGCACAGGAAACCGGTGGCGATCGACTCGTCGGCGGAGACTGCGACGAGACCATAGGTGCCGGGGAGGTCCACGGCCCGGTAACTCCGTCCCGCTACCGAGAAGGCACCCTCGTGACGGTCGACGGTGTGGCCCGGCCAGTTGCCGACGGTCTGGCTGGCGCCGGTGAGCCGGTTGAAGAGCGTCGTCTTGCCGGCGTTGGGGCATCCCGCGATGGCGATGACCGGGCTCATTCGTCGACTTCCTCCAGCTCGATCGCCTGCGCGGCGCCCCGCCCGATCACCATCCGGGTGCCCCGCAGCGAGACGATCGCCGGTCCCCGGTTGCGCAGCACGGTCACGACCGAGCCGGGGACCAGCCCGAGGGTGGCGATACGGTGGACCAGCCGGCGCCCCCCGTGGACCCGGACGACGCGAACCCGGCGGCCGTTGCCGACCGAGTCGAGCGTGAGCGTCGCCCCGGCGACGTGGCGGGGGAGACCGTGGCGCCGGAAGCCGTGGCGCCGGAAGCCGTGGCGCCGGGTCCGCATCGGGTCGGTGGCGTGCCGTGCCCTACGTGGTCCCATGGCGGTCCTCTCCCACCACCTCGACGGCGGCGGCGATGTCGGGGGCGAGGTGCACCCAGTGGCCCGCGGTCTCCAGCAGCACTCCCGAGGCCCCGGTGGCGTGGACGGTGATGACCGTCCCCGGTGTGAGCGACTCGGCCGCCAGGAACTCGCGGGCGCTCCCGGCGGCGTCGACCGAGACGATCTCGACGGATCCCCCAACCGGGACATCGCCGAGCGGCTCGGTGGTCCGGCGAGGCGGGGTCCCGGCTCCCGGGGGAATCGGCTTCCCGAGGGGACCGGCCGGGGGATCTCCCAGGTAGGCGGCGAGGCGGGCGACCGCGTCGGGCGGGGTGACGTGCTCGAAGTGGCAGGCGAGGGCGTCGGCCTCGAGGGCGGAGAACCCGAGGTGCTTGACCAGGAAGGTCGCCCACAGCCGCCTGGTGCGCAGCACGCTGCCGGCGATGCTCGACCCGGTCTCGGTCAGGTCGACCCCCTTGTAGGGCACGTATTCGACGAGGCCCCGTCCCGCCAGCTTGCGCACCATCTCGTTGGCGGAGGCCACCGAAACTCCGAGGGCGGCGGCCACCGTGCCCACCGGGACCGGGCCCGCGGCGCCTTCCTCGGCGGCGCGGGCGACGGTGATGAGGTACATTTGCTCGCTCTCGGAGGTCACGAGCTCAGGGTTACCTTCAATTGAGGCGGTGATTTGTTCAGGCACACCTAAAGACTGACACACGACGCCGGAATCGAAAGGGGCCGAAGGTCCCCAAACCGCCGGGACGGATCACGCTTCTTTGCACGCCCTTAGGTGTGCGGGGAGATCCTTGACAGTCATGGGGTAGTGGGGCCGAGACGAGAGGGGGGGTGTGGCCACCGTGCAGTCGTGGCCAGGTACCCCCCTCGGCTCAAACGCCAGCGCTTCGCCGGTCCCCCCTGATCCCAGGGGGGACGAGAGGAGAGGGGGGGTGTGGCCACCGTGGTGTCGTGGCCAGGTACCCCCCTCGGCTCAAACGCCACCTTCGGTGGCGCTTCGCCGGTCCCCCCTGCAAACAGGGGGGACGAGAAGAAAGGGCTCACTCATCCCTCGGCATTCTTCTCACCCTCCCTCACCAGGGAGGGTCGAAGAGGATCGCCGCAGGCGAGCCGATTCGGGGAGGGTGTGGCCACCCTGACGTCACAACTCGGCACCCCCCTCGGCATTCTCCTCGCCCTCCCTGCCGTGCGGGGAGGGTCACCCTTCGACGCTCTCTCCCCGGCGAGGGGACGAGAGGAAGGCGTGTCAGTCGCCCGGGAGCGTTGGGAACGGTTCAGGTGTGGGGAGAGGGAACAGGTTGTAGACCGGCCGGTCGTCGATCGTCAATGGGGGATCGCCGTAGCCGTAGTACGGCTGGCCCATGGTCGTCGGCGTCCCGCCTTCGTATCGGTAGAGGTCGTACTCGGTGTCCGAAACCCCGTAGGGGGAGATCTCGACCGGGTTCCCGTTCTGGTCGTACAGCAACACGTTCTCGAGACGCTCGCCATCGACGGTGTAGGGATAGATGTTGGTGATCGGCCCGTTCACGCCGTAGAGGCCGTCTGACGGGTAGACGTACTCGACGTACCCACCCGAATGCGACCACTGGTATGCGGCATCGTCGATGAGGCTGCCGGCATGGACGGCGGCGATGAGCGCCACCACGGTGGCGGCGACGGCGAGCAGCCGCCACCGCCGACCGCGGTCCCCCCTGTGAGCCAGGCCGATCGAGGCGTAGACGGCGACTGCCACCATCACCAGGCCGAGCGAGCGACGCCCCATGAAGCGTGGGATCGGGTAGCTGTACTCGCCCGCATCGGTCACCACCTGAGCGGCGAGCGCCAGCAGGTAGCCGCGCAACACCCACCACCCGGGGCGCAGCTCGTCGGCGAAGTGGCGAGCCCTGCCATAGACCGGGAGATCCTGGACCGCTCTCGAGGCGTGGCGCAGCCGGACGATGGGACGCGAGGCCACCACGGCGTCGGCGAGGGCGCCGAACCGGGAGCGAGGCGCCAGATCGGCGAGGCCGGCCGAGGCGCGCAGCTCCTCGGCGTAGCGTTCGGGAGTGCCCAGGTGCGCCTCGAGGCCGTCGTCGAACTCGGCGCACAGCTCCGTGAGGTGGTCCTCCAGGTCTTCGAGCAGGTCGGCGCGCTCGTCGTCGGGAAGGTCGGCGAGGTGGCGGCGCACCTGCTCCAGGTACTCCGCTACGCCGTCGGTGCGGGTGGTTGTGGTCGTCATGCGCCGACCTCCTCGGGTGTCAAGAGCTGATGCATGGTGCCGGCGAACGTGTCCCACGTCTTCGACGAGATGTCCAGCAGGTGCCGGCCGGACGGATTGATGGCGTAGTACTTGCGATGGGGGCCTTCCTCCGACGGGACGACGTACGACGTGAGGTGACCGGCCCGGAACAAACGACGCAGGGTGCCGTAGACCGAGGCGTCGCCGACGTCCTCCAGGCCCGCCTCGCGCAACCGGCGGAGGATCTCGTAGCCGTAGGCGTCCTCCTGGTCGAGCACGGCGAGCACGGCAAGATCGAGAACGCCCTTGAGGAGTTGGGTGGTGTCCATATCGTGCCTTCCGCTACTTCTGGCACGACACTACTACGGATTACGCAGTAGTGGAAGGACCTCTCGCCTCCCTGCGGCGCGGGCACGCCCTCCCGCATCTACCGGGCTGCCGACGGGCGCTGCTACCTTGGCGGTCCATGCTCGCCCGCCTCGCCCGACTCCGCCCATTTCTCGTCATCGGTGGGCTGATGGCGCGCCGCGCCAGCCCCGACCTCGCCGCCCTCGCCGCCGAGGAGGACCCGGAGCGGTTCGTGTGGCGGGTGCTGCCGCACGCCGCCCGCAGCTTCGCCGCCAGCATCGTGGTCCTACCCCCACCGCAGGCACGCGCCATGGCGGTCGGGTACCTCTACAGCCGGATGCTCGACACCTACGAGGACCTCTTCCCCGATCTGGATGCCCGTGTCGAGAAGCTGGGCGCCTTCGCCACTCGTTTTGAGGCCGATCCGATGCCGGCACCCGCCCCGATCCCGCCCACTCTCGCCGGTGACGACCGGGACCGGGTCCACCTCCTCCTAGTCGAACGCTGCAGTCACGTCGACGCCGTCTACCGCACGCTGCCACCGCCCACCCGGGAGGCGATCGCCGCCATGATCCGCGCCATGGCCGACGGCATGGCCTGGTCCACCGAGGTGATGGCCGCTCAAGGAGGGGTGCTCGCCGACCCGGAGCAGGTGACGCGCTACTGCCGCAACGTCATCGGCAACCCGGCCGTCTTCGCCCTCGAGGTGCTCGGTGACGGGGAGCTGGCGCCCGAGATGCGCGACGACGCCATGACGGTGGGGGAGATGGTCCAGCTCGCCAACATCACCCGCGACATCGAGCGGGACCTGGCCCGGGGCATCGCCTACCACCCGGCCCTCGCCCCCTTCCTCGGGAACGGCGGCGACGCGGCGGCACGGGACGACGCCGTCTGGAAGGTGCGGGCGGAGCTGACCGGCATGGCGCTGCGGCGGGTCCCGGCGTACCGGCGGGTCTTCGAAGCCTTCGGCCTCCACCGGCCCGGGGCACGGGCGTCGGCCGTGATGATGCTGCTGTTCACCGACCGCCACTACCGGCACTGTGCCCGGCGATGTGGGATCACGCCGTGGCGGGGACCCCGCACCCGGATCGGGATCGTGCTGCGGACCATCCCGGCGGCGTTGTCGGCCGGGATCGCCCGCCGCACCCTGATCCGGGTCGAGCGCCGGTTCCTGGAGGCGGCGCCCCGCTTCGCCGGTGAGGCCGGGTCCGCCTCGTCCTGGTGACGGGCTAGACGAAGAGCTGCACGTCCGCCGTGGCCGCGAAGTCGAGGAAGGCGGCGGCGCCGGCGATGTTGCAGCCCTCGATGAGGTCGGATTCCTCGACGCCCATCACCCCCATCGTGGTGGCGCAGGCGAAGAAGGTGACGCCGAGATCGCGGGCCATCTCGATGAACTCGGGGATGTCCGGCATCCGGGACCGCTTCATCCACCGCTTCATCACCTTGGTGGCGGCGGCGGTGGCGCCCGGTACCGCCCCCAGCAGGTTGGGGATTTGGATCGGGCCCGACGGGTTCGCCAGGGACGCCATCTTCAGCTTCCGGAAACGCTCCTGGTGGAGGATGTCGAGCCCGTAGAAGGTGAAGTAGATGCCGGCCTCCCATCCCAGGCTGGCGGCCGTGGTCGCCAGGATGAGGGGCGGGTAGGCCTGGTCGAGAGTGCCCTTCGACGCCACCAGCGCCAGCCGCTTGCGGCGGGGTTCCGCCTCGGCCGCGGGGGAGACGTCCTCGGTGAGGAGCCGCGCCGCGTCACTCATCCGGCACCGCCCCGCTCGAGCCAGAACACCTGGGAGCCGTCCCGTTCCTCCACCCCCAGCAGCACGTCGCCGCGCTGGCGGGCGAGGGCCGGGATGTCCTCCAGCGATCCGGGGTCGGTGCAGACCAGTTCCAGCACCTCGCCCGGTTCGATCTGCTTGAGGGCGAGGGCGGCCTTGTAGACCGGGAGCGGGCAGAGCAGGCCGCTGGTGTCGAGCCTGCTGGTGACGCGGGTTGTGTCGATGGGCGGGGTCATGGCTGCCTCCTCGTGGTCAGACCGTCGGCAGGCCTTCGTCGCCGAGGAACTCGGCGAAGTAGCTGGCGTACTTGGCGCCGGAATCGGGCGAGATGCCCACCGCGATCCCGTCCTTGCCGGCGCCGTACTCGTGGACGGCGTGGACGACGGCGCCGGTGGACGGTCCGACAATGAGGCCTTCCTCCCGGTGGAGCCGCTTGGTGACGGCGTAGGCCGGGTCGTCGTCGACCCGCACCACGTCGTCGATGACGTCCCAGTCGAGGATCCCCGGCTGCTTCGCCTCCTGGAAGCTCTTCAGGCCCGGAAGCCGATGGCCCCGTTGCGGCTCGACCCCGATGACCTGGATCGAGGGATCCTGCTCCTTGAGGAAACGGCCGACTCCGGTAATGGTGCCGGTGGTGCCGAAGCCGGCGAAGAAGTAGCGAACCCGACCGTCGGTCTGGCGCCAGATCTCCGGTCCGGTGGTCTCGTAGTGGGCCCGGACGTTGTCGGGGTTCTCGTACTGGTCGGGCATGGCATAGAGCTCGCCGTTGCCGCTGGCCGCCAGCGACCGGGCGAGGGCGATGGCCCCGTCCTTGGGATGGTCGACCGGGCACAGGTCGTCGGGCGTCGCCCACACGTCGGCGCCGAGCATGCGGAGCATCACCTGCTTCTCGATGGGAACCTCGTCGGGGATGGTGACGGTGAGCTTGATGCCCTGCATCGCCGCCAGGGCCGCCAGGGCGATGGCGGTGTTCCCGGAGGAGGCCTCGACCAGCTCCTTGCCGTCGAGCTCGCCACGTTCGGCCATGCCCGCCAACAGGTAGGCGGCCGCCCGGTCCTTGATCGAGCCGAACGGGTTGAGCCATTCGAGCTTGAGGTAGAGATCGAGCCCGGCTTCCGGGAGGACCGAGTTGACGCGTACCAGCGGCGTCGGATTGTCGACGTCGGGGAGCAACTGCCGGATGTCGTCGTAGCGCCGCACGTCCGGGTCGCGGGTGAGGCGCTGGAGTGGGACGGTGAGGCCGGTGGTCATGATGTCTCCTCGTGTGGTGAGGGAGTGGAAGGGCTGAGAAATGAGAACACCCGCCCCGGTTGGTGCCGGTGCGGGTGGTGTGAGGCTTCGGATGTGAGCTTCTCGCTACGCGTCGACCTCCCCGCACGGCACCATGGCGGCGCCACAACAGCAACAACACGCGGCGGTGGTGAAGATCATCATCGTGGGGACGACGATAGGCGTCTGCTGCGCCACGTCAAGCCGGATTGTCGCCGAGTGGCCCATCAGGCGCTCATCGCCATCGATCGAGCCCAGTCCCCGGCGGCGTGCTGGAGCAGCAGCGTCTCGAGATTGCTGAACCGACGAACGTGCGAAGCGATCCACTCGTGGACCCCGGCGGCATAGATGACGCCGACCCCGTCCGGGAGCCCCCGCACCGTGAGCTTGCCGGCGAAGACCGCGAGCACCGGGGTCACCCACAGGTCGCCGGAGATGTGAGCCTTGAGGCGACGCTGCACCTCCCGCGCTTCCCAGCGCGCCTTCCTCAAGTAGTCGGCCGGGTGCCCCGCCACCCAGATGCTGTGTTTCGCCACCCATACGTGGCGGCCTTCGTGGTTCTTGGTGTTGATGGTGAACACGCCCGGTGGTCCGATGACGAGGTGATCGACATTGGCCCCTTCCGGGGTGAGTTGCAGGTCGTGCAACACCATCCAGCGATGGGGGTCGAGGCCCTCGTCGAGCAGATTGCCGACGATCTTCTCGCCGGCCGCGCCCTTCTCCCACGACGACGCCGTACCCGGCATCCCACCGGGGCCCCCACCGGCATCTCGTGGCCTGCCCTCTCGTAGCAGCGTCGCCTGCGCCTGGGCGCTCTGGCCCGGGGCACGTCTCATCACGCCCATGAGAGGCGATTGCCACGGATCGGAGGGGAGATCGTGCATCTCTCCTCATTCGGCATCGCGGGCCTTTGGCTTGACCCTCCGAATCGTCGGGTTGGGCACAGGAGGCCGCATACACTCGCGCTGCGCCGCAAGGAGGAATCACCATGGCCGTGTCGTCGACGATGCTCGCTCTCGGAACCCACGCTCCCGACTTCTCGCTGGTTGAGCCTGCCACCGGCACGGTGGTGACGCGAGACGGCTTCTCGACCAACAAGGCGCTGCTGGTGATGTTCATCTGCAACCACTGCCCCTACGTCCAGCATGTCGCCGCCGGCCTCACCGCGCTCGGCGAGGACTACGGCGGCGCCGATCTCGGGATCGTCGCCATCTCCTCGAACGATCCCGCCACCTATCCCGAGGACGCCCCCGATCAGATCGCCGCCGAGGTCAGCCGCCGGGGCTATCCCTTCCCGTACCTCTTCGACGAGAGCCAGGAGGTCGCCAAGGCATACACCGCCTCCTGCACGCCGGACTTCTTCCTCTTCGGGCCCGACCGGGGCCTGGTGTACCGGGGCCGGTTCGACGGGAGCCGGCCCGGTTCCTCGATTCCGGTGACCGGGGAGGAGCTGCGGGCGGCCATCGACGCCGTGCTGGCGGACGAGCCGGTTCCCGAGATGCAGTACCCGTCGATGGGCTGCAGCATCAAGTTCCGGCGCGGCAACGTGCCCGACTACATGCGCTGAGCGACCGGGGCGATGGTGCCCTGGCGGAACCAGGCAGAGGGAAGGCCCCAGCGCTCCAGGGCCCCGGCGGCGGTGGTGCGGGCCTGGAGGGCGAGCGTGCCGAGGGCGCCGGCGGTGAGTCCTCGCTTGAGGAACGATCGGCGCGTGATCTGAAGCTTGGCTCTGCCGTTGGGGCGCGTCGTGACTGTCACCATTACCTCGCCGTCGGTGGGGGCGGGTCGTCCTGACCGGGCTCATCTGCAGAGCCCTGCCGGCGCTGCCCTCCAACGGGATGGGGTCTCCTACATGCACCAGCATGCATATGCAGTCGCTCCGCTTGCAGAGGTCGAGCGGCCCGGAGAATTGGGACCTGGAACCCATGAAACCGGGGGTTCCAGCCCATCACGAGGAACGCGATTGGCCTCGTCCTTCTGTAGGAACCACCAGAGGATGCAGGAGGGCGCATGTCGGCGTGCAGCCGTGCAGCTAGTGCCTCTTGCTGCGCTTCCGTTCGTTCTCGCCGAGGTACCGTTTCCGGACCCGGACGGTGGTGGGAGTGACCTCGACCAACTCGTCCTCGGCGATCCACTCGATCGCCGTCTCCAGCGTCAACTCGCGGGCCGGCTTGAGTTTGATCGCCTCGTCGGTGTTGTGGGTGCGGATGTTGGTGAGCTGCTTGGTCTTGGTGGGGTTCACCTGCATCTCCTCGGGGCGTGACGCCTCACCGACGACCATCCCCTCGTAGACGTCGGCGCCGGGGCCGATGAACAGTTCCCCCCGTTTCTGGAGGTTGTCGAGGGCGAATCCGGTGGAGGTGCCGATGCGGTCGGCCGTCATCGCCCCGCCCGCCCGGTGCGGGAGCTCACCGGCCCATGGGACCCATCCCGCCAGGTGCTGGTGCACCAGCGCGGTGCCCCGGGTGGCGGTCATCAGCAGGGACCGGAAGCCGAGTAGCCCGCGGGCCGGAGCCTCCAATGTGACGATGGTCCGGCCCGCATCGCCCGGGCGCAGGTCGGTGACCTTGCCCCTGCGGGGAGCGAGGGCCTGGGTGACGGTGCCGACGTGCTCGTTGGGAACGTCGACCACCGCTCGTTCCAGCGGCTCGTGGGGACGTCCCTCGATCTCCCGGATGATCACCTCGGGCCGGCTCACCTGCAGCTCGTAGCCCTCCCGCCGCATCGACTCGATCAGCACGGCGAGTTGCAGCTCGCCCCGGCCGGCGACCTCGATGATTTCGGGCGAGGAGGTGGCCCCGATGCGGATCGAGACGTTGCCGAGGACCTCCCGCTCGAGCCGCTCCTTGATCTGGCGGGAGGTGAGGAACCTGCCGTCCCGGCCGGCGAGCGGCGAGGTGCTGACTCCGAAAGTCATCCGCAGCACCGGCTCGTCGACCTCGAGCCGGGGCAGGGGATGGGGATCGGCGGCGTCGGCGAGGGTGTCGCCGATCTCGACTTCCGGGAAGCCGGCCACCACGAACAGGTCGCCGGCGCGGCGCTCGTCGACCTCGATGCGGTCGAGGCCCGAGAAGCCGAGGAGCTGGGTGAGGCGCCGGCGCAAGGGCGGCTCCTCGTCGAGGGCACGGCACAGCGCCACCTGCTCGCCGCGGGCCAGGGTGCCTTCGACCACCCGGCCGATGGCGAGCCGCCCCAGGTAGTCGGAGGCATCGAGGTTCGTGACCAGGGCCTGCAGCGGCGCCGCCGGGTTGCCCGCCGGGGCGGGGATGGTCTCGATGATGGCGTCGAGCAGGGGAGCGAGGTCGGCGTCGTCGCCGGGGATCCCGATTCCTTCCGTGGCCCGGCCGAGGCGGGCGATCGTCGAGACGATGGGGAACTCGATGTGCCGTTCCTCGGCGCCGAGGTCGAAGAACAGCTCGTAGACCTCGTCGACCACCGCGGCGACCCTGGCGTCGGGACGGTCGATCTTGTTGATTACCACCACTGCAGGGAGATGAAGGGCGAGCGCCTTCGACAGCACGTACCGGGTCTGCGGCATGGGGCCCTCGGCGGCGTCGACCAGGAGCAGCACTCCGTCGACCAGGGCGAGCGCCCGCTCGACCTCACCGCCGAAATCCGCGTGCCCGGGGGTGTCGACCAGGTTGATGCGGATCCCCTTCCACTCGATCGAGGCCGCCTTGGCGAGGATGGTGATGCCGCGCTCGCGTTCCTGGTCGCTGGAGTCCATGACGCGCTCGATCCGCGTCTCGTGGGCGGCGAAGACGCCGGTGGCGCCGAGCATGGCATCGACCAGGGTGGTCTTGCCGTGGTCGACGTGCGCGATCAGCGCGACGTTGCGAAAGGGGGAATCCGACATACAGTCGAGATGGTACCCGGGCTGGAGACCATCGGGGCGGCGGAGCCGGCCGTCCGCCGCCGTCCCCGTGCCCGGCGGGTTCCCGCCGCGCCCGCGGCGCGGCCGGCGCGGCACCTGGCGTCGGTATGCTCCCGCTGACCCGGCGAGGGAGAGGGGTGACCGTGACGGATCGGCCGTGGACCTTCTACATCGAGGACGTCACCAAGACCTACGACGACGGTGCGACCTTCGCCAACGACCACATCACGTTCCAGATCCGGCCCGGCGAGGTCTACGGCCTGCTCGGACCCAACGGCGCCGGCAAGTCGACCCTGGTCAAGCAGGTCATCGGACTGCTCAAACCCACCTCGGGGGCCATCACCCTCGGCCCCTATGACCTGGTCGCCGATCCGAACGTCGCCCGCCAACTCTGCTCCTACTTGCCGCAGGCGCAGGTACCGATCGACTCCTTCAAGGTCCACGAAGCCCTCACCGTCAGCGGCCGGATCCGCGGTGGGGAGAAGGAGGCGGTGCGGGCCCGGGCCGAGGCAATGATCGAGGCGCTCGCGATCGAGGAGTGGCGCGACACCCTCGGGGCGAAGCTGTCGGGCGGGGTGCGGCGCCTCGTCGGGTTCGCCATGGCCACGGTGTGGCCTGGGCTGCTGGTCATCCTCGACGAGCCCACCAACGACGTCGACCCGCTGCGGAGACGCTGTCTCTGGCAGGAGATCCGGCGTCTCGGGGCGGAGGGCGCCGCGGTGCTGCTGGTGACCCACAACGTGCTCGAGGCGGAGCAGTCGGTCGATCGGCTGGCACTCATCGACGAGGGGCGCCTCATCGCCGAGGGCACCCCGTCGTCGCTCAAGGCCGCCGACCGGGGTCGCCTCCGACTCCAGCTCATGCTCGTTCCCGGGGCGGAGACGCCCGAGCTGCCGGCGCTGGTCCACGATCACTCCCGGGTCGGCAACCACCTGGTGACCGTGATCGACGAGGGTGACGCCGCCGACGGCATCACCTGGGCGCAGCAGGCGATGGCCTCCGGCGTCGCCGAGGAGTACGCCCTCGGCGCCACCACCCTCGAGGACGCCTACATCCGGCTCACCGGCCAGTCGAAGGAGCTGTAGTGACGTCGGTGGCGGCGGCGGCGGGCGTCCCGACCAAACGGTCGGGCGTCGGTCACTGGCTCGACACCTACCGAGCGATGCTGCGCTGGGAGGTGACCGGGATGCGGCTGCTGCTGCCCCTCACGGTCGTCGTCCAGGTCCTCATCGGCGCCGGCATGATCGTCGGGATCGCGGTCCTCTTCCACGGGATCCCGTCTCGCAATGCCCTCTTCCTCTCCACCGGAGCTGCGGTGGTGACCCTGATCACGGTCGGGATCGTGGTGGGACCCCAGCTCGTGGCGCAGCAGAAGCAGATGGGCACCTACGACTTCGTGTGGTCGCTCCCGGTGCCCCGCAGCGCGGCGGCGTCGGCCTGGATCACGCTCAACGTCCTCATCGCCCTGCCCGGCATGGTGGTGGCGCTGCTGGTGGCGCTGGTCCGCTTCGACATCGATCTCGACGTGTCGCTGTCGGTGGTCCCGGCGGTGGCGCTCACCGTGTTCTGCGGCACTCTCGTCGGCTACGCCATGGCCCACGCCATCCCGAAACCCGAAGTCACCGACGGCATCGCCCAGGTGGCCCTGTTCACCGTCATCGGCTTCTCCCCGATCAACTTCCCACCCGAGAACATGCCGGGTTGGCTCGCCTCGTTGCACCGCTACCTGCCATTCGAGTCGATGGCGAACGTGGTGCGGGCCGGGCTCACCGAGGGCATCGTCCACGATCTGGCCCGCTCCTACGCGGTGCTGGCGATCTGGAGCGTGGGGTGTATGGCCCTCACCGCCTGGGCGTTGCGGAGGCACTGATGACGGCAACGATGGCGGCACGGCACGGTCCCCGGTTCTGGTGGGCGAGCTACCGGGCGATGCTGCGCTTCGACCTCATCAACCTCCGCTCCATCATCGTGTCGACGTTCGTGGTGCAGCTCCTCCTCGGCGCCGGCATGGCGTACATCTACGGGTTCTACCTGGGCAAGCTGTCGGCGCCGGCCGCGACCTTCATGGTGACGGGCATCCCGGCCCTGGCGATCATCCCGATCGGGATGGTGATGGTCCCCAGTACGGTGATGATGCTCAAGTTCACCGACACCTACGACTACATCTGGTCGCTGCCCCCGCCCCGGCTGGTGGCGGCGGCGAGCACCCTCACCGTGTTCACCTTCCTGGCGATCCCGGCCACCGTGGCATCCCTGTGGATCGCCGACGTCCGCTACGACGTCAGCCTCCACATGTCGCTCGCCGTCGTCCCCGCCATGCTGCTGGTGTCGCTGATGGCCACCTCGGTGGGCTATGCCTTGGGGCACGGAGTGCCCGACCCACGCATCACCAACCTGATCACCAACCTCATCATCTTCTTCATCCTGCTGTTCTCGCCGCTGGTGATCCCGCTCGACTACTTCCCGGGGTGGGCGGCGGCGGGGCACCAGGTGCTGCCCTTCTATCACATGGCGGTGGTGCTACGGGCTTCCCTCACCGAGGGCATCGTCGAGAACGTCACCGCCTCCTACCTGGTGCTCACCGCCTGGACGGTCGGGTCGTGGGCGATCGCCGCCGCCGTCATCGGGCGCAGACACTGAGGTCGATCGGAGCGGGCGCGGGGGCTGTGCGGTCGTCGTGGCGCCGGAGTGCTCATCTCCGGGATCAGCCGCCGGCGCGCCCGGTGGCTCCTGGGGGATAATGGGGAAGCTACCCATGGCGGTCACACCCCCCTCGCGACGCCGCTATGGTGTGGTCGCCGCCGAGGCGGCACTCGCCCCGTTCTCCTGCAATCCGTCATTTCGAGTCGAGGTCGAGTCACAGGTCAGTCGGCCCGCGGACGGACGGACCACTTTGCGAGGAGAGAGACGTTCAGGCATGAACATCTATGTAGGCAACCTTCCCTTCCGGACCACCGGTGACGACCTCGAGCGCTTGTTCGGGGAGTACGGGCAGGTGGATTCAGCCGCGGTCATCACCGACCGTGACACCGGCCGATCCCGCGGGTTCGGTTTCGTTGAGATGGGTAACGACGCCGAAGCGCGCCGTGCCATCGAGGAACTCGACGGTCACGACCTCGACGGTCGCCGGCTCCGGGTCAACGAAGCCAAGCCGCGCCGCTAGCGGCGTCCGGTGGCAGGCTCCGACGACGTCTTTCGCGCCCAGGGAGTGGTCCTTGCGACCCTCCGCAACGCCACATTCCGGGTCCGGCTCGACTCCGGCCACGAGGTGGTGGCCCGGGCCTCGGGAAAGATGCGTCGCGGCCGCCTGATCCGCATCATTCCCGGCGATCGGGTCGAACTCGAAGTCTCGGCGTACGACCCGACCCGGGGCCGGATCGTGTGGCGCCACCGCTGACCCGGGCCAATCTTCGATGATCCGAACCGGCCCCTGCGGGGCCGGTTCGCGTTTTCGATCGATAGCCTTGGAGAGGAGGCCCCTTTTCTCGACCCAAGGAGCAGCAATGGTCGATCTCTCGACAATCGGACTGACCAACCTCGGCACCGTCTACCACAACCTCTCGACCCCCGCCCTCTACGAACAGGCGATCCTGCGCGCGGAGGGCGCCGTCGGGCACCTCGGTCCCATCGTGGTCAGCACCGGCAAGTACACGGGCCGCTCCGCCGACGACAAGTTCGTCGTCGAAGAAGGCTCCAGCAAGGAACGGATCTGGTGGGGCCCGGTCAACCGCCCCTTCGCCGTCGACGACTTCGAGAAGGTGCGATACGGGCTGTCGTCCTATCTGCAGAACAAGGACGTCTTCGTCCAGGACTGCTACGCCGGCGCGGATCCGCAGTACCGCATCAAGGTGCGAGTCGTCAGCGAGCACGCCTGGCACAGCCTCTTCGCCCGCAACATGTTCATCCGTGAGCTGGATCCCGACGTGCTCGAAGGGTTCCAGCCCGACTGCACGGTGATCCACTGCCCCGGATTCCACGCCGACCCTGCCCGCGAGGGCACCCGGAGCGAGGCCTTCATCCTGCTCAACCTCGCCGAGAAGATGGTGGTCATCGGCGGCACCAGCTACGCAGGGGAGATCAAGAAGTCGGTCTTCACCGTCATGAACTACCTGCTGCCCCTGCAAGGCGTGCTCAGCCTGCACTCGTCGGCCAACGTCGGTTCAGACGGTGCGTCTGCCGTCTTCTTCGGGCTGTCGGGTACCGGCAAGACCACCCTCTCCACCGAGGCCGACCGCGCCCTCATCGGCGACGACGAGCTGGGGTGGAGCGACGAGGGCATCTTCAACTTCGAGGGTGGCTGCTACGCCAAGATGATTCGCCTCTCCGACGAGGCGGAGCCAGAGATCTACCAGACGACCCGCCGTTTCGGGACCGTGTTGGAGAACGTCACGATCGACCCCCAGACCCGCCGGATCGACCTCGATCAGGCCGACACGGAGAACACCCGTGGCGCCTACCCGATCAGCCATCTCGACAACGTGGTGGCGGACGGCATGGCCGGGCATCCCAAGAACATCTTCATGTTGACCGCAGACGCCTTCGGCGTGCTGCCCCCCATCGCCCGCCTCACCCCGGCGCAGGCCCGGTACCACTTCATCTCCGGGTACACCGCCAAGGTGGCCGGAACCGAGCAGGGGGTGAAGGAGCCCAAGGCGACCTTCTCGGCATGCTTCGGCGCTCCGTTCATGCCGCTGCATCCGGCCGTGTACGCCGATTTGCTCGGGCAGAAGATAATCGGACATGACGTCTCGGTCTGGCTGGTGAACACCGGATGGACCGGCGGTCCCTACGGGGTCGGGGAGCGGTTCAAGATCGCCTACTCCCGGGCCGTCATCGCGGCAGCCATCTCGGGGGAACTCGAAGACGTCGCCTTCACCCCCGATCCGGTCTTCGGCTTCGAGGTTCCTCAGCAATGTCCCGGGATCCCCGCCGAGGTGCTCGACCCACGCAGCACGTGGGCTGATCCCCAGGAGTACGACGTGAAGGCGGCCGAGCTGGCCCGGCTCTTCGTCGCCAACTTCGAACAGTTTGCCGCAACAGCCGGCGCGGAGGTGGCCGCGGCGGGACCCACCGTGGAGTGACGCCGCGGACCGGCCACCGGTCGAGCCGTCTGCGGCGGCGCCCGCCGATGGTGTCACCACCTCTGCGGCTCGATCGGGCGAGAATGGGCCGCGCATGAGGATCGAGAACGTCCACCATCGTGTTATCCAGCACCGCCGGTGCGCTCTCGGGAGCGGCCGGCGACGATCTCCTCCACGATCCCGGCGGTGAAGGGTGCCCGCCGCCACGGCGACGAAGCGAAGGAAGTCGGCGCCCCCATGCTCGTCGGTCTGATCCGAGATGGTGCGCACCCTGGATCTCGATCAATGGCGGCTCCGTCACTGTCACTCTCCGCGTCCATGCCGGCCGCCGACCACCGTCACTCTCCGCGTTCGATCCAAATGATCGACGGCGGGGCGCAACGACATCCCGGGGACGGCGCGGGGAATCCCGGCGGCAGGTCGTGGGGGCAGCGGGGCGTCGATGCCCGGGCTCCGGGAGGCTGCGGGACGGCAGGATGTTCCCGACCCGGCGGAACGGGTCCGGAGCGAGGGCCGGCTACTTCTCGACCTTGTGCCCGTAGCTCATACGCCGCAGGCGCGCCTCGACCTCGGCGGCCTCATCCTCGTCGAAGTCGTACCCGTCGATGCTCCGCAGGCGGGAGGCTGTGCGTTCCTCGAGCTCACGCGCGTTCCGTGCTGCGTCCTCGGCTGCGGCCTTGGCTGCGGTTTCCTTGCGCTGTGTTTTCTCGCGCTCTGCGTCCTCACGCTGTGCGTCCTCGCGCTTCCTCTTCCGTGCTCGTCTCCACATGCTGGATCGTATCGGCGCGCTCTGAGTGTTTCTGAAGGGGTCGATCGCCTCATCCGACTGGGAGGCTCTTGCGACCCTCGGTAAGCTCCGATCTGGCCTCTCGCGGAGATCATGGCGAGCAGTAGCGACATCCGCGCCCGGCTGCGGCGGGCCCCGGGGGACCGCCGCGATCCCCGGCAAGTGCACGCCCTGGCCCGCGCCCACGCCCGGGAACGTCTCCATCTCGACTCCCGGCCGCGGCGCACGCGAGCCGACCGCGACCTCCTGTGGGATGGGGAGGGCCACAGCTACAAGGTCCGGGCCCGGACCGTGCGCTCGATGCAGGACGGGACGGTGTTCGAGCTGGGGCGCGTGCCCGACGAGTACGACTACCTGTTGGGGGTCTTTCTCCACCGGGACACGCTGCGCCTGCTCGGAATCATCCGGCTCCCCTGGTCGGCGGTGCTGTGGCTGGGGCACGAATCGGACGGCAGGTACCGGCTGCCGTGGCGGCAGACCGGACCGGCGCACGACCTGGCCGAGTTTCTCTAGCCGGGTGGGCGCGATCCGATCAGGGACCGCCCTCCCGGGCGAGCCATTCCTCGAGCCGGTCCCGCATCGCCTCTTCGAAGAAGCGATAGAACGCTTCGGCACGCGCCAATCGCGCGGTGGCGGCCGGTCCGATCTCGTCGCTCTGCTGGGCGGTTCGGAACAGGTCGGCCACCCGACCGCCGGCCTTCACGGCGCGCCGCCTGCGCCGCATGGATCTCTCGGGAACGCTGCGGATCATGGAGTAGGGGTCGGCTCTGGCCACCGCCCTGATGACGGCGCCGCCGACGCCACCGGTCCAGCTCGCCAGGCCGGCCTGCGCGGCCGTGGTGAAGGCCCGGAGAGGATCACCCCACGGCGCGCCGGATCTGGTGAATCGCCACCATGGCGGCGTCCATGTCGGCGATGCCGTCGCCGCCGAGGCTCCGCATCAGCGCGAGGAGGCGGCGGTGGCCGTTGGGCCGCTCCGCGAGATAGGCCTGGACCGCCGCCTCGGGTGGGCGGGGGGCGGTGGATACCAGCACCCGCTCGGCGAGATCCCGCCGCAACACGGCGAGGTCGTCCTCGACCACCTGCCGGGCGAGCCGTTGCCAGCGATTGGCCGGGGCGAAGCCGTCGACCTGCTGCTGCAGCCAGTCGAGGTTGACCGCCTCCCCGAGGTGGAAGAACACCCCAGCCACTGTGGCGAGGTCACGTCCGGTGGCATGGGCGAGCTGCACGATGGCCGGCCCGTGGACGAGGTCGCGCTGGAAGGCATGGCGCGCCGCCACTGCCGGGGGGATGCCGCGATCGGCCAGCTCCCGGGCAGTCGCCTCGTGGGCGGCCCGCCACCCTGCGGGTCCGGCCTCGGGCATGGCCTCGGCGAGGGTGCGGAGGTCGTCCTCGAAGGCGGCGATGGTGGCCTCGATCGGTTGGTTGCCGCCCAGGGTGAGGAACCAGCGGGCCGTCTGCTCCACCAGGGCGTCGACCCCGCCCATCAGCTCTCGTTCCGCCTCGGGCTCGATCTCGGCGACGAGCGCCTCGAGGTCGGCCCAGCGCCGCTCGGCCCCGGTGACGGCCCTTGCGATCCGGTAGGCCCGTACCACCTCCGCCGGTTCGGCGCCGGTCTCGGCGGTGAGCCGCGACACGAACGTCACGCCCTCCGAGTTCACGACCTGGTTGGCGACGATGGTGGCGATCAACTCGCGACGCAGCGGATGCGATTCCACCAGGTGCCCGGAGCGGACCACGACCGGGCCCGGGAAGTAGGAGCGCAGGTCGTCGGCGAAGAACGTCCAGTCGGGGAGCTCGGAGGTCCGCAGTGCCTCGTAGAGGCTGCGCTTCACGTAGGCGAGCAACACCGCCAGCTCCGGTCCGGTCATGCCTTGCCGGGACCGGATCCGCTCGGCCATGTCCTCCGAGCCGGGCAAGAACTCGATGGCACGGTCGAGCAGGCCCTCCTCCTCGAGCTGGGACATCACCTCCTCGTACGCCTCCATCCGGTGGGGTGAGGTCTCCACCTCCTGGGACAGGATCTGGGCCTGGAGGAAGTTGTCGTAGAGGATCTGCTGCGTCACGTCGGCGGCGACCTCGGCCACCAGGGCATCCCGCCCGGCCCGGTCGAGTTCGCCGCGCTCTTCGGCGAGGCCGAGCAGGATCTTCAGGTTGACCTCCCGGTCCGAGCAGTGCACCCCGGCGGAGTTGTCGATGAAGTCGGTGAGGATCCGGCCGCCGCCCCGGGCGTACTCGATCCGGGCCCGCTGGGTGAAGCCGAGGTTCCCCCCTTCGCCGACCGCGGCGCAGCGCAGCTCGGTGGCGTCGATCCGCACCGCGTCGTTGCTGCGATCGCCGGCGTCGGCGTGGGACTCGCTGCTCGCCTTCACGTAGGTGCCGATCCCGCCGTTCCACAGCAGGTCGGCGGGGGTGCGGAGGATGACGCGCACCAGCTCTTGGGGCGTGAGCGTCGTCGCCTCGGTGCCGAGCGCCTGGCGGGCCTCCGGCGACAGCTCGATGGACTTGGCGCTCCGGGCGAACACGCCACCCCCGGGCGACAGCACGGCGCGGTCGTAGTCCTGCCAGGACGACCGGGGGAGCAGGGAGAGGCGGCGGCGCTCCTCGAGGCTGCGGGCCGGATCGGGGTCGGGGTCGAGGAAGATGTCGCGGTGGTCGAAGGCGGCGACGAGCCGGATCACGGGCGACAGCAACATGCCGTTGCCGAACACGTCGCCGGACATATCGCCGATGCCGATGACCGTGAAGGGATCGGTCTGCGGATCGAGGCCCCGCTCCCGGAAGTGGGCTTTCACCGACTCCCATGCCCCCCGGGCGGTGATGCCGAGTTCCTTGTGGTCGTAGCCGGTGGCGCCGCCCGAGGCGAAGGCGTCGCCCAGCCAGTAGCCGTAGCGGACCGCGACCTCGTTGGCGGTGTCCGACAGGGTGGCGGTGCCCTTGTCGGCGGCGACGACCAGGTAGGGATCGTCCCCGTCGTGGATCCGCAGCTGCGGAGGATGCATCACCATGCCGTCCACCAGGTTGTCGGTGACGTCGAGCAGGCCTTCGATGAAGGTGACGTAGCGGCTCCGGATGGATGCGGCGGGGTCGCCGTCGTCCCGCCCGCGGCGGATCACGAAGCCTCCCTTGGAGCCGGTGGGGACGATCACGGCGTTCTTGGTCATCTGGGCCTTCATCAGTCCCAGCACCTCGGTGCGGTAGTCGTCGCGCCGGGTCGACCAGCGGATGCCGCCGCGGGCGATCATGCCGCCGCGGAGGTGGATGCCCTCCACCTCGGGGGCGGTGACGAAGATCTCGAACAGCGGGTGCGGCTCCGGCATGGTGGGCACCGCGGCGGAGCGCAGCTTGAGCGCCAGGCAGGTGCGGTCCGGGCGGTAGGCGTTGGTGCGCACCGTGGCCTCGATGAGGTCGACGAACCCGCGCAGGATGCGGTCCTCGTCGAGCGAGGCGACGGCGTCGAGGCCGGCCACGATCTCGTCGTGGAGCCGCCGCTCCGTTTCGGCGTTGCCGTCGGGGGAGAAGCGGGCCTTGAACAGCCGACAGATCGTGGTGGCGAGGTCCGGGTGGGCAGCAAAAGCGTCGTTGATGTAGGAGATGGTGAAGGTGGCGGTCACGAGGCGCCAGTAGGTGCGGTAGGCGCGCAGGATCGTGACCTCCTCGTGGCTCACCTCGCCGCGGATGACGAGGCGGTTCAGCGAGTCCGACTCGGCCCGACCCTCGATGATCGCCTCGAGGGCGGCGGCCAAGCGGGGCCCGCAGGCGTCGAGGTCGAGGCGGTGGCCCTCGAGGTCGAGCACCCCGAAGTCGTGGATGAAGACGGGATCGCCGTTGGGGCGGAGGCGGGTCGGGACCTCCTCGACCACCCGGAGGCCGAGCGCCTCGAGGTGGGGCACGATCTCCGACAGTTCCATCCTGTCGCCGCGCCGGTAGAGGGCGACCCGGGTCAGCGGCGCCCCTGGCCCCGCCACCTCCTCGTTCTGGAGCCCGATCAGCAGCGGCTCGTGCCGCTCGGCCTGCTCGTCGAGGCGGAGTACGTCCCCGGCGGCGACGTCGATGTCGACCGACGCCTTGTAGTACTCCGGGAATCGGGGCGCCCAGCGGGCGGTGAGGCGGGCCGCCTCGTCCTCGGCGACCCGGGTCCGCAGCCGGTCCTCGAGGAGATCCTCCCAAGTGCGGGTGAGCGCCACCACCGCCAGCTCCAGGTCGTGGTAGGGGACGTCGGGGATGTCGCCTTCGACCCAGACGGTGAAGTGGATCTGGGCGGGGTCGGCCTCCCCGAGAGCGAGGTGGTAGTCGATCGAGGTGCCGTGGAAGCGTTCCATGAACATGTCCTGCAGCCGCCGGCGAAGGGCGGCGTTGAAGCGGTCCCGGGGCAGGGCGACCAGCACCGAGACGTTGCGCCCGAACAGGTCGTGCCGGATGAAGAGCCGGACCCGCCGCTGCTCGTGCAGGTCGAGGATTCCCATCACCGCCTGCCGAACCTCCTCGGGCGACATGGCGAACAGCTCGACCTTGGGGAACGACTCGAAGATCTGCACCACGGCCTTGTGGTCGTGGGTGCCCTCCATCAGATCCTCGGTCTCGACGATGTACTGCAGCTTGCGGTGGAGCACGGGCATCGTCGCCGCCTGCGCCATGGCGGCCTTGGAGGTGAAGAGGCCGACGAGGCGGGCCTCCCCGGCGACGCTGCCGTCGTCGTCGATCAGCCGCAGCCCGATGTAGTCCATCTTGCGGCGACGGTGCACCGTGGCGAGGCGGTTGGTCTTGCTGATCACGAGCAGGTCGCCGCTCTCGTAGCGGGCCCGCAGGTCGGGCGGGAGGTCGGCGAGCGGCACCGGCCGGGCGTAGGCGGACTCGGCGGTGCCGCGGAGGATCCCAAGCCCTGAGTCCGCGACGACCTGCAGCTTGCGCTCCCCGCCCTCTGCGACGATCCGGTACTCCCGGTAGCCGAGGAAGATGAAGTTGACGTCGAGCAGCCACTCGAGGAACGCGATCGCCTCGGAGATCTCGCCGAGGGCGTAGCGGGCGCCGGTGGTCTTGGCCAGCTCGATCATGCGGGCGACGCGGTCCTTCATCGGCTCGAAGTCCGACACCGCGGCCCGGACGTCGGCGAGGACCCGATCCACCGCGGTGGTGAGGGTGGCCGCCGCGGCCTCATCGATGCGGCGATCCAGGCAATGGTGCTGCAGCGACTCCCGGCTGGGGGCGTCCCGCGCCGGGAGCACCGCCAGCAGGCGCCCCTCCTCGTCGCGCCGGGTCCCGATGACCGGGTGCACGACGTTGGCGACCCGGTAGCCGTGGGCTTGGATCTCGGCCCGCACCGAATCGACGAGGAACGGGCTGTCGGGAGCGACGATCTCCACCACGGTCCCGGCGGAGCGGTAGCCGTTGCCTTCGGTCTCGGCGTTGAAGACCCGTACCGCCCGGGCGTCGGCGCCGGCGCCGTCCGCGAAGGCGAAGACGTCGAGGACGTGGCCGGCGAGCTCGTCGGCGCCGAGATGGGAGAGCGGCCCGGCGGGGAGGCGCCGCAGGTAGACGCGGGCGAAGGCGGTGACGACGTCGGCCGAACCCGCCGGGGCGAGGTCGGAGACGCGTTCGAGGGCGGCCTGGGAGGTCGAGGAGGTGGTGGGGACGGCCGGGGGCCCTTCACTGGTCACGTCCGGCAAGCCTACCCACCCTGGCCCTCTCGATTCCGGGCGCGTAGGGTCCGCGCCGGGTGGCGCGACCTGAGGGTTCGTGTCGCAGCCGCCCGGGATGATGACGCAGCGGAACGCCTGCGGGGTGCAGGCGGTCGGACGGCAAGGAGAGAACATCTTGGGTACGACCGGCGGATTCAACTGGGTCGACGTCATGACCACGGATCAGGCAGCGGGAAAGGCGTTCTACGAGTCGCTCTTCGGGTGGACGTCGGAGGATCACCCGTCGAGGCCGGGGGAGACCTACACCCAGTTCAGCAGCGACGGGAAGACCGTCGCCGGGCTGGGCGAGATCCCGGCCGAGCAGCAGGCCCAGGGCATGCGCCCGGCCTGGAGTAGCTACGTCACCGTCGACGACGCCGCCGCCACCGCGGTCCGCGCCGCCGAACTCGGTGGGACGATCGTGATGCCGGCGACGGATGACATGGACCAGGGGCGCATGGCGATCCTGCAGGATCCCACCGGCGCCGTCTTCAGCATCTGGCAAGACGGGAACCACCAGGGCGCCCAGAAGCTCTCCGGGCTGGGGTCGCTGGCCTGGGTCGAGCTGGCGACCGCCGACACCGCCGCCGCGCAGGCGTTCTACACGGGCCTCTTCGGGTGGGAGGTCGAGCACGGCGACGCCGGCGCCATGCCGTACACGACGTTCTCCAACGCCGGCGATCAGGTGGTCGGGATGTACGACATGAAGGGGCAGTTGCCGGAAGGAACCCCCCCGCACTGGTTGGTGTACTTCGCCGTGGCGGACGCTGACGGTGTCGTCGCCGCCACCCGGGATGCCGGCGGCTCCGTCATGACGGAACCGTTCGACGTTCCCGACGTGGGCCGGATCGCGATTCTCGGCGACCCGCAAGGAGCGGTGTTCGGCATCCTGCAAAGGGCCACGGAGGGCTGAGGGCTCCGGCTCTCTCGTTCTCGGTGTCGAGGCCTCCCGGCGGCGGCTGGAGGTAGCGGCGAGCGTGTCGGAAAGGGCCGGCAGGTCAGAACTGAAGGGCGGCGGCGGCCCAGTGGAATCCCGCTCCGAAGGCGGTGAGCACCACGAGGTCGCCGTCGCCGATCAGGCCCTTGTTGCGCGCCTCCCACATGGCGAGCGGGACCGAGGCCGAACCGGTGTTGCCGTACTCGTTGACGTTGACGTACACCACGGACTCGTCGACACCGAGGCGCTGCCGCACCGCATCGATGATGCGCATGTTGGCTTGGTGGGGAATGACCAGGGAGACGTCGTCGAGCGTCTTGCCGATGCGTTCGAGAACGTCGGTGACGGCCGCCGTCATGCGGACGACGGCTTCCCGGAACACCTCCCTTCCCACCATGTCGATATGCTGGTGCGCGCCACTCGCCACCGTTTCGGCGTTGAATGGATGGCGGGTTCCCCCGGTGTGGACGGTGAGGATCTCCGCTTTGCTGCCGTCGGTGCCGGTGACGATATCGAGGATCTCGGCCACCCCGCCCTCCGGCCCCATCACCACCGCCCCGGCCCCGTCGCCGAAGAGCACGCAGGTTGCCCGATCGGTCCACGACATGAGCCGTGAGATCAGCTCGACGCCGACCACCAACACCCGCTTCGGCGTGAAGTGGATGCGGGCGCGGGCCACGTCGAGGGCCTGAACGAAGCCGGCGCAGCCGGAGCCGCCGAGATCGTAGGTCGGCACGTTGCCGCAGCCGAGGCGATGCTGCAGCAGCGCCGCCGTGTCGGGTGTGTACAGCTCGGGGGTGTCGGTGGCGACGATGATCTCGCCGATGTCGGCGGGATCGAGCCCGGCGTCGGCGAGGGCCACGGTGGCGGCCTGGGCCGCCAGGTCGAGAGTGGATTCGTCGTCGGCGGCGAACCGGCGACGCTCGATGCCGGTGCGGCTCCTGATCCACTCTTCGGTGGTGTCGACGAGCTGCGACCAGTCCTCGTTGCTCATCACCCGTGCCGGGACGTAGCCGCCGAACCCCAGAATCCGTGCCACACAACCTCCTCCTCGAACCGGAGGGGAGGCTACCTTCGCCGCCCCGGCTCCCGCCAAGGCGGGTCGGCTGAGCGGACCGAGGGAACTGCCGCGTCAATCCTCTCCGAGGCGCCGCAGCAGGTCGTAGGGGTAGATCCCGGTCTGGTGGTTGTCCGGCCCGAAGGTGAACCCGAGGGCGTAGCCACCGACCACCCGGACCTCGCGGATCTCGGCCGCGGCGCCGGCGGGAGGCTCCTGCCCCGACTCGCGGCAACCGGCGCACGGGCAGGCGGCCCGCAACCGCGACGCGGTGAGCACGTCGGTGCGGCCGTCCTCCCAGGTGATGGTGAGGGTGGAGCCGGCGACCGACTCCACCTTGGCGGGGCTCAACATGGCCGGCTCATGGTGCCGGGAGGAGGCCCGTTCCGCCAGCCCGCCGGGCCGGGAGTCCGCGCGGCATCGTCAGCTCCGCAGCGGCTCGCCGGAGGCGGCATGGTCCCGCAGGATCTGGGCCGGCCGGAAGCGCTCGCCGTGGACATCGGCGAGGGCGTCCATACGATCGACGGCGATGCCCACCCCGAGCTGGTCGAGGTAGCTGAACGGCCCGCCGCGGAACGGCGGGAAGCCGAGCCCGTAGATCGCCCCGAGGTCGCCGTCGCGGGCGGAGCGCAGGATGCCCTCCTCGAGGCAGCGGGCGGCCTCGTTGACGAACGGGAGCACCAGCCGCTCCTGGAGGTCCCGCTCCGGCACCATGACGCGGGACCCGAGCCCGAGCACCTGGTAGACGCTCTCGTCGACTCCGCCCCTCTTGCCATCCTCGTACTCGTAGAAGCCGCGGCCGTTCTTGCGGCCCTTGCGATCGTCGGTCGCCAGCCGTGCAAACGGCTCGGGCATCAGCATGCGGTCGCCGAAGGCCTCGGCCAGGATCGTGGCGATCTTGCCGCCGACGTCGATCCCGACCTCGTCGGTGAGGGTGACCGGGCCCACCGGGAACCCCCAGTTGACCATGGCACGGTCGATCGCCTCGACCGACGCCCCCGCTTCGAGCAGGTGCATCGCCTCGGCGAGGTAGGGGCCGAGGATCCGGGTGGTGGAGAAGCCGGTGCCGTCGCCGACGACGATCACGGTCTTGCCCTGCAGCTTGCCGAACGCCACGCAGGTGGCGGTGGCCCAGTCGGCGGTCTGGTCGGTGACGATCACCTCGAGCAGCGGCATTTTGTCCACCGGTGAGAAGTAGTGCATGCCGATCACCTGGGAGGGCCGGGCCGCCTTGGCGGCGATCTGGGCGATGGGGATCGAGGAGGTGTTGGAAGCGAAGATGGTGTCGGGGCCGGTGGCGGCCTCGACCTGCTCCACCATGGCCTGCTTGAGGGCGAGGTCCTCGAAGACGGCTTCGATCACCAGGTCGACGTTGCCGAACCCCGACCAGTCCTTGGTGCCGGTCACGAGCTGCCGGGCCCGGGCCGCGTCGCGGCGCTGCATCCGGCGCCGTTTCACCTGGCCGTCGAGCACCTTCCCGACGTACCCGATGCCACGGCGCACCCCGCCGTCGTCGATGTCCTTGATCCGGGTCGGCACCGCTGCCCGGGTGGTGGTCACGGCGGCGATGCCGCCTCCCATGAGGCCGCCGCCGAGCACGCCCACCTTGTGAACGGCCCGGGGCTCCACGTCACCGTCGACGCCGGAGTCCTTCTTCAGCTCCCGGGTGGCGAAGAAGATCGACAGCAGCGCCTTCGCCTCCGGTGAGTCGATCAGGCGGGAGAACTCCTCGACCTCGGCGGCGTAGCCGGCGTCGAGACCCTGCTCGATCCCGGTGCGCACCGCCCGCAGCGCCGCCGGGGGAGCCGGGTAGTTGCCCTTGGTCTCGGCGAGCATGCGCTCCTCGGCCTTCGAGAAGAGGAGCCGGCGGCCCATCGGGTTCTCCTCGAGAGCGAGCTGCTGCAGGTGGGAGGGAGCGAGGAAGCTCTTGATGCGCCCGAACCCCGACCCGCCGGCGGATGGCGCCGGGCCGGTGGCGGCCGCCTCCCGGGCCCTGGTGCGGGCGACGTCGAGCAGCACCTCGGACGGGCAGATCTCGTCGGCCAGGCCGAGCTTGCGGGCCTTGCGGGGCCGGATGCGCTTCCCGGCCAGGATGAGGTCGAGGGCCGCCGCGATCCCGATGAGGCGCGGGAGCCGCTGGGTGCCGCCGAGCGCCGGGATGAGCCCGAGCTGGATCTCGGGCAGGCCGAGGCGGGTGACGCCCTCGTCGTTGGAGGCGATCCGGATCGAGCAGGCGAGCGCCAGCTCCAGGCCGCCGCCGAGGCAGGGGCCGTGGATGGCGGCGACGACCGGCTTGCCGTGCTCGGTTGCGAGCCGCTCGAGGCGGAGGAAGCCGGCCTGGGCCTCGGTGAGGACCTCGGCGATGGTGCCGGCGCGTCGGACCTCGAGGAGCCAGCGCAGGTCGGCGCCGGCGAGGAACATGTCCGGCTTGGCAGAGCCGATCACGAGGGCGACGATCCCGGGATCCGATTCGACCCGGTCGAGCACGGCGTCAAGGTCGGCGGACAGGGTCGGGGTCAGCGTGTTGACGGGCATCCCTGGGCTGTCCAGCAGCATGGTGGCGACCCCGTGGTCGTCGACTTCGAAGTGGACGTTGGCGAGGTTCGTCTCGGTGTTCACGACGGTCCTTTCAGCGCTCGAGGATCAGCGCCGCCCCGAGGCCTCCGGCGGCGCACTGGGTGACGAGGGCGGTCCCGTGGTCGCGCCGCTGCAGCTCGTTGGCCATGGTGAGGGCCTGGCGGGCGCCGGTGGCGGCAAAGGGATGGCCGAGCGAGATCGAGCCCCCGTAGAGGTTGAGCTTGTCCGGGGGGATCTCGCCGATGGCGCGGTCCCGTCCCAGGTGGCGGCGGGCCCAGTCGTCGGAGGCGAAGGCCTGCAGGTTCGACAGCATCTGGGCGGCGAAGGCCTCGTGCATGTCGATTACGTCGATGTCGTCGAGGGTGAGGCCGGCCCGGTCGAGGGCGATCGGGGTGGCGAAGGAGGGACCCATGAGCATCTGCCAGCTCGGATCGAGGCCGATGAAGGCCCAGGCCCGCACGTAGGCCTTGGGCTCGAACCCGAGCCGCTCCGCCGCCGCCGCCTCCATCAGCACCACGGCGGCGGCGCCGTCGGTGAGCGGCGAGGCGTTGCCGGCGGTGACGGTGCCGTACTTGGGGTCGAAGGCCGGTCGCAGCTTGGCGAGCTTCTCAAGGGAACTGTCGGGGCGGGGGATGCCGTCGCGAGCGGCGGTCTCGACGAGGCGGGGCGGGATCGGCAGGGCCATCACCTCGTCGTCGTAGATTCCTTTCTCCCACGCCTCCACCGCCTTGCGGTGCGAGTCGAGGGCGTAGGCGTCCTGCTCGTTGCGCTCGATGCCGTTCTCTCGTGCCATCTTCTCGGCGGCGGCTCCCATGGTGAGGCCGCTCGACAGGTCGGCGAGCGCCGGGGGATGGGGCGCCAGGTCGCCGGGTCGGAGGCGGGCGAAGGCCCTCACCTTGGCAGAGAGGTCCTTGGCGGCGTTGGCGGCCATGAGGGCGTCTACGACGTTGTCGCTGTAGAGGATCGGCGGCTTGGAGAGGGTGTCGGCCCCGCCGGCGACGACGACGTCGGCATCCCCGAGGAGGATCGCCTCGGCGCCGCTGACGATCGCCTGGGTCGAGGTGGCGCAGGCCCGGCTCACCGAGAAGGCGTCGACCGAGGCCGGCAGGTTGCATCGCATCCCGACCTCGCGGGCGATGTTGGGGCCGGCGAGGTCGGGGATGACGGCGCCGAAGACGATGCGGTCGATCTGCCCACCTTCGAGGTTGTTGCGTTGCAGCAGCTCGGTGACGGCGGCGGCGGCGAGGTCGAGGGTGGAGAGGTCCCGATAGACGGTCCCGGACTTCATGAACGGTATCCGCAGACCTGCGACGATGGCGACCCGTCGCCCGTCGGCGGCACCGACCTTATTCTTTGCCATGTTCCCTCACAGACTTTGAGCGACCGTTCCAAGTCTGGCACAACCCCGGTGGGTTGTGGGGAGGCGGTTGCCCGTCACCCAAGAACCTGGGCGTGCTGGAATGGCGCGATGGAGTTCACGTTCGACTTCGATCCCCGTTTCCGTTTCCTGCTGCGGCCGTTCGGGATCCGGCCCGATCGTGCCGGGGTCACGGTGGACGACGACACGCTGGCGGTGCGGTTCGGCCGCTGGGGCCTCCGCACCCCGCTCGCCAACGTGGCGGGGACCCGGATCACCGAGGGCTACAGGGCGGTGAAGGCGATCGGTATCCGCGGTTCCTTGGTCGACCACGGCATCACTTTCGGGTCCAATGCCCGCCGCGGGGTGTGCGTCTGCTTCCACGAGCCGGTCGGCGGGGTGTTTCCGCGGCTGCGCCACCCCGGCATGACGGTGACCGTCGGCGACGCCGAAGGCCTGGTGGCGGCGCTGCGGGAGCGGGTGGGCGACATCGGCGGCTGCTGAGGCGGTGCCGTACCCGGCTCTGAGCCGCGGGGTGGGTTCGCCGCCGTGTCTCGCCGCCTCGTCCGTTCCGGCGCGTCGGCCTGCTGGTTGAATGAGAGGGAGCCACCCAACGGAGGTCCCCCGTGCCGCAGCCGCTCCCGCAACTCCTGCTCCTCGCCTTCCTGATCGGGCTCAACGCGGTGTTCGCCGGGAGCGAGATGGCCCTCGTCACGCTGCGCGACTCCCAACTGGCGCGCCTCGAGCGGCAGAGCCGCACCGGCCGCACCCTGGCCCGGCTCGCCCGCGACCCGAACCGATTCCTCTCCACGACCCAGGTGGGGATCACCCTGGCAGGGTTCCTGGCGTCGGCGATCGCCGCCGTCACCCTGGCCGATCCGCTGGTCGGCCCGCTCGGGTTCCTCGGCGGGGCGGCCAAGCCGGTGGCCATCGTGCTGGTGACGATCGCCCTCACCTTCGTGACGCTGGTGCTCGGCGAGCTGGCCCCGAAGCGGCTGGCGATGCAGGGGGCGGAGCGCTGGGGCCTGGTGGCGGCGGGCCCGCTGGCGATGGGGGCCCGCCTCGCCGCCCCCGTCGTCTGGGTGTTGGGCCGCTCCACCGACGGGGTGGTCCGGCTCCTCGGCGGAGACCCGCGACGGCACCGGGAGGAGATCAGCCGGGAGGAGCTGCGCGACCTCGCCCTCTCCCAATCGAGCTTCAGTCCCGGGCAGCGCCGCATCATCTCGGGCGCCTTCGAGATCGGAGACCGCACCCTGGGCGAGGTGATGATCCCGCGTAGCCGGGTGCTGACGGTGCCGGCGGCGATGGACGCCACCGAGGCCCTGGCCACGCTGGTCGGTTCCGGCCACTCCCGGGCGCCGGTGGTGAGCGCCGGGCTGGACGACGCCGCCGGCGTCGTCCACCTGCGAGACCTCATCGACCGGCCGGGGCGCACCGCCGGGGACGTCGCCGGCGAGTTGCTCGCCCTTCCCGAATCGCTGCTGGTGGTGGGGGCACTGCGCACGATGCAGGCCAAGCACCAGCAGCTGGCGGTGGTGGTGAACGAGCACGGCGGGGCCGAGGGCATCGTCACGGTGGAGGACCTGATCGAGGAGCTGGTGGGCGAGATCTACGACGAGATCGACCGCAACGTGCTCGAAGTGGTACGGGAACCGGGAGGGTCATTCCTCATTCCTGGCTCCTTCCCGATGCACGACCTGGTCGATCTCGGGATCGAGCTGCCGGAGGGTGAATACACCACGGTGGCGGGCCTGGTGCTCGACCGCCTCGGCCACATCCCGCGCCGCCCCGGTGACCTCGTCGCCTTCGATCGGTGGACGGTCGAGGTGGTCGAGGTGGGGGGCCGCGCCGTCACCCGGGTCCGGGTTTCCCCGCGGGACGGGAACGCGGCGCCGAATCGGGCGACGTGAGGCAATTCGCCCTGTCCCGCGCCGAGCACGATCCGTAGGCTGCGGTCCGTGGAGCCTTTCCCCCCGCCGATCGACCCGATGAAGGCGAAGGTGCGCGAGGCGCCGCCCGAGCCGCCCGGCTGGGCCTACGAGCCGAAGTGGGACGGGTTCCGCATGATCGCCTGGTCGGGCGACGAGCCACGGCTCGACAGCCGGAGCGGCAAGCCGCTGCTGCGCTACTTCCCCGAGCTGCTCCCGGCGCTGCGCCGGCTTCCGGCGGGGACGGTGGTCGACGGGGAGGTGGTGGTCATCGTCGACGACGTCACCCACTTCGACTCGCTCCAGCTTCGCATCCATCCCGCCGAGTCGCGCATCCGGCTGCTGGCGGAGCAGACGCCGGCCGAGCTGGTCGCCTTCGACCTGCTGGCCGAGGAGGGGAAGGATCTCCGGGGCGCTCCCTATGCCGAGCGGCGGGCCCGTCTCGAGGCGGTCCTCGCCGGGCTCGACCTGCCCTGGCACCTCACCCCGGTCACCCACGACCTGGCCGTCGCCCGGATCTGGTTCGAGGAGTACGAGGCGGCCGGATGCGACGGCATCATCTGCAAGCGGCTCGACGAGCCGTACGTGGAGGGGAAGCGGCAGTGGATCAAGTGGAAGCACCGCCGCTCGGTCGACTGTGTCGTCGGTGGCTACCGGGTCCACAAGGACGGCGACAAGATCGGGTCGCTGCTGCTCGGCCTCTACGACGGCGTCGGGGAGCTGCACTTCATCGGGCACTGCTCCGGCTTCTCCGACCGTGACCGGGGTGAGATGCTGGCCCGATTCGAGGAGCTACGGGACGACCGGAGCTTCGGGGAGCAGGCCCGCCGGCCCGGGGCGGAGAGCCGCTGGACCGGGGGTAAGGATCTCTCCTGGGTCCCGGTGACGCCCGGGGTCGTCGTCCAGATCAGCTACGACCAGCTCGCCGAGGGACGGTTCCGCCACGCCACCCGTTTCGAGCGGTGGCGCCCCGACAAGGAACCGTCCGAATGCACGATGGATCAGCTGGAGCGTCCCGAGGGAGCCGGGTTCAGCGACGTGGTGGGGTAGGGACGCCCAGCTCCCGCTGGTCCGCCACTCTGTCGTCCCCCCTGGGGGACTGAACGGTGACCCTCCCCGAATCAGATGCCACCTGCGGTGGCGCTTCTTCGGCCCTCCCTGCACAGCAGGGAGGGCGAGAGGAGGTGCGGCAGGGAGGGTGAGAGGAAGGCGTGGCAGGGAGGGCGAGAGAAGCCAGGGGTCGCGGTTCTTGTCGTTCCCGCCTGTCTCTTCTGTCGTCCCCCCTGGGATCAGGGGGGACCGGCGAGCGAATGTGAGCCGAGGGGGGTCGCGGTGGGGGACTGCGTGGTGACCCTCCCCGGCGACAGAATGCGGCTAGGCCTCCGGTTGCGACATGCCGGCGGCGATCCGGATCAGCTTGACGAGCTCGACCAGGATCCCGATCGACACCCCGACGATGCCGACGACGAGCGCCACCCGGAAGATTCCTGTCCAGGGGAAGTCACCGGTGAACTCGACCGGGAACACCTGCCAGAGGCGCACCGCGAGGATGAGCGAGATGCTCAGCATCCCGATCTGGGCGAGCGACTTGAACCACGGCGGGTCGAAGAAGAGGTAGATCACGTTGACGGCGATGGTGACGCCGAGCGACAGGTTGAACAGCCACACCAACCGGCTGAAGTCGTCGGTGATCCAGGAGATGTCCCAGTCGACCAGGTTGTTGACGACGTAGAGGAAGACGGCGTTGACAAGGATCGCAACCGCGTACCCGACCCGCCTCCCCGGCTTGGGGCCCTCGACCTTCCGTGGGTGCTCGGTGGTGACGTCCATTCACTCCTCCCATGCCGCCGTGCGATCAACGTACCGGATCGTCGCCCGAGGCCGCAACACGCGCCCCGGTCCCGGCGCCGGGCAGGCCGTTTTCGCTACTCCCAGTTCTCCTCGCGCTTCTTCGACGGCTGCACCCGGGGCGGCTCACCCGGCATCTTCGGGAAGTGAGGCGGCCACGGGGCGTCGCCCAGGCCGCGTTCCTCGTCGGCGGCCACCATCTCCAGCAGCACGTCGATCGGGCACATCGCCTCGTCGATGCCCGCGGTGAGATCGCCCACCTCGGCCCAGCGGTCCCGGAACGACATCATGTCCATGGCGGTGTGGTCGATGGTGGCCAGCTCGTCCCAACGGAACGGGGTCGACACCAGGCCGGTGTGGCGCACGCTGTAGGCGGAGGCGACGGTGCGGTCCCGGGCGTTCTGGTTGTAGTCGACAAAGACGCCGTTTCGCTCCTCCTTCCACCATGCGGTGGTCGCCAGCTCGTGGCGCCGCTCCAGCTCGCGGGCGAAGGCGAGCACCCCGCGGCGCAGGGCGTAGTAGTCGTGCCGTGGGGGGATCCGCACGTAGACGTGGATGCCACGGTTGCCCGACGTCTTGGGCCAGCCCACCAGCCCCAACTCGTCGAGCAGCTCCTTGGCGGCGGCGGCGACCTCACGGACGGCCTCGAAGTCGAAGCCTTCGGAGGGATCGAGGTCGAGGCGCAGCTCGTCGGGATGGTCGAGATCGTCGGCCCGGGCGTTCCACGGGTTGAAGTCGATGCAGTTCATTTGCGCCATCCAGATGACGTCGCCCTCGTCGAGGGGGAGGAACATGCGGCCGGGCCGGGCCGAGGGGAAGCGGACCTCGACGCTGGAGCGGGCCGACGCCGGCACCCGCTTCACGAAGAACGGATCCTCCCCGACTCCCTTCGGCCAGCGCTTCAGGCTCACCGGCCGGTTGGCGACGCCCCGCAACGCCCCGGGAGCGCAGGCGAGGAAGTGCTCCACCACGTCACGCTTGGTCCATCCCTGTGCGGGGAACACCACCTTGTCGGGGCTCGAGATCTTGATCTCCCGCCCTGCCGCCTCGACCCTGATGTCGCCGCTCGTCATGGGGGTGCATTATCGGGCACCGCAGCCGCTGCGGCGACAGTGGCAGGTCAGGCCTCCAGGCGGTAGCGGTAGACGTTGGTGTCGCGCTGCTCGAACCCGATGCGCCGGTAGAGGCGGTTGGCGATCTCCCGGGACGGGCGCGAGGTGAGATCCACCGTCTTGGCCCCCTCGGCCCGGGCCCGATCGAGGGCCGCCCGGCTGAGCGCCTCGCCGATGCCGCGACCGCGGGCGTTCGCGTCGACGACGACGTCCTCGATCCAGGCACGCATGCCGGTCGGGATGCGGAAGAGGGCGAGGGTGAGGGCGCCGACGATCGTCCCGGCGTCGGTGTCACGGGCCACGAACAGCACGGTGGCCGGGCTGGTGACGATGGCGGCCAGCTCGTCGGCGGTCGGGGGCGGGGCCGAGGAGGAGAGTTGGGGGATGAGCCGCCCGAAGGCGGTGAGCAGGGCGTCGTCGACCTCGACGATCTCGGTGACGTGGATCACGGTTCGGCCTCTCTTCGGATTGCCCGGATTCTACGGCCGGAACGCGAGAGGACCGGCTCGCCATGAGGCGAGCCGGTCCCATACAGCGGGAGTGGGTGGGAGGGGAAGAACTACCGCTGTACCTCGACGGTCACCTTCCGTGGAAGCACCTCGGGGTGCTTCGGGACGACGACCTCGAGAATCCCGTCCTTGGAGGTGGCGGTGATCGCATCCGGGTCGACGCCTTCAGGGAGCAGCACGGTGCGCTTGAAGGAGCCCTCGAAGATCTCCTTGCGATGGAAGTCGCCTTCCACCTTCTCGTCTTCGAAGCTGCGGCTGCCGGTCAGCGTCAGCGTCCCGCCCTCGACAGTGACGTCGAGGGTCTCGCTGTCGATGCCGGGGACTTCGGCGCGGACGACGAGGTTGGCGTCACGCTCGAACACATCGACCCGTGGGAGCCAGCTGCCGGTGGGGGCCGGTCGCCCCATGTCCTCGAAGATACGATCGAGGTCGCGGACCACTCCGAAGGGGTCAAGACGTACCAGGTTCATCATGTGCCTCCCATTTCGGGGTTCAGACTATCGCTACAACAACTACAAAGGTAACTTTAGTCCCCGCGACTCATATTTCAACCCAGAACTTTGGATGGCGGGAGATGTAGAGGAGGCAGGTAGCCTGCACCGCCGATGAGTCACCTCCTGATCACCAACGACGACGGGGTCGATTCCCCCGCTCTGGTGCCGCTGGCGCAGGCGCTGCGGCGCTTCGGTCGGGTCGAGGTGGTGGTCCCCGATCGGGAGCGCTCCTGGATCTCAAAGGCGATCAGCCGCCACGACGCCCTCTCGGTGGAGCAGGTGATGCGCGACGACGTGGCGATACACGCGGTCTCGGGGTACCCGGCCGACTGCGTCCAGCTCGGGATCTACAACCTCTTCGACGAACCGCCGCGCCTGGTGGTCTCCGGCGTCAACATCGGCTCCAACCACGGCAGCGCCTTCGCGGTGTGCAGCGGCACCATCGGCGCCGCCGCCGAGGCCGCCAACGCCGGAGTGCCGGCCCTCGCCTTCTCGGCCCGCTCGGTCGGGTCCTGGCCGGATTGGGTGCGCTGGGTATGGAGCCCGGGGGCGGCCGAGATGTGGGAGCGCATGGCCGCCATCAGTGCCGAGATCGTCGCCGTGATCCTCGCCGAGGGGTTCCCGGAGGATGCCGACATCGTCAGCGTCAACATCCCGAGCGGGGCCGATCTCACCACCGAACGGCGGGTGACCCGGCTGGCGACCACCCGCTATGGGTCGCTCTTCGCCCCCGCCGAGGAGTTCATGCTGGCCCATGCCTTCGACGGGGTGCTCCATGTCGAGGGCGATCCGGCCGGGACCGACGTCGGGGAGGGGGAGGCCGGCCACGTCACGATCACGCCGATCCGGCTGGCGGCGTCCGGGTCCATCGGCGCCGACCTCCGAGCCGCGCTCGAAGGGCGGGACCCCGCGGCGTGACGCCGTCGTCTAGCCTCGTCCCCATGGGCGACATCACCGCCGGCCGGGACGCCTCCGTCCGCCTCGTCGTCGGCGAGGCCGACACCGCCATCGCCTTCGGCTCCGGTGACGTCCCGGTGCTGGCGACCCCCCGGATCCTGGCGCTGGCGGAGGAGGCGGCAGTCGCCGCCCTCGCCGGTCAGTTGGCGCCCGGGGAGACCTCGGTGGGGGTTTCCGCAGAGATCCGGCACCTGCTGCCGAGCCCGATCGGGGCGACCGTCGAGGCCAACTCCGCCGTGGTCTCGGTCGACGGGCGCTCCATCGCCTTCTCGTTCACGGTGCGGATGGACGGCGAGATCGTCGCCGAGGGGGCGCATCGCCGGGTGGTGGTGGCGCGGGAGCGATTCGGGTAGGGGGTCTCCCAGCCGGCCATCTCCTTCACCTTCCTTCTCCGGGGAGGGTGAGCAACGGCGATCCGGGGAGGGTCACCGTACCGCGCGGCGGTCTCGCATCCCCTCGGTCCGCCGCGAGTGGTTGCCGCGCCCTCAGCGCTGCTCGCGGGCATAGGGGATGCCGAGGGCGGCCGGGGCGCCGAGCAGCCGGGCCCGCTTGCCGCTGGTGAGCACGATCATGGCAATGATCGCCAGGATGAACGGGATCATCGCCAGCAGGTTGGCCGGAACCGAGACGCCGAGCGTCTGGAACGTGAAGTTGAGGCGCCCGGCGGCGCCGAACAGGTAGGCGGCGAGGAGGGCCCGCCACGGCCGCCAGCTCGCCAGGATCACCAGGGCGATGGCGATCCACCCGGCGGCGCCGATCGGGTCGTCCTGCCACGACGGCACCAGCGCCAGGGAGAAATAGGCGCCGCCCAGTCCCGCCAGGGCGCCGCCCACCATGACATGGACGTAGCGCACCCGGGCCACCTCGACGCCGGCGGCGTCGGCACTCGCCGGATCCTCTCCCACGGCGCGCAGCGTCAGGCCCATCTTGGTGTGGAACAGGTAGTAGCTGGCGGCAGCGATCACCAGCCACGACACGTACACGAGGGCGTCGTGGCCGAAGACCAGCGGCCCTACCACCGGCCAGTCGGCGATGCCGCTGGTGAGCAGCGGCTCGAAGGTCACCCGCGACGGCTGGCCCACCAGGGCCGGGGTACCGGTACGCCCGATGAAGTTGGCGAGCCCGGTGCCGAAGAGGGTGAGGGCGATACCGGACACGATCTGGCTCACCCGCAGCGTGATCGACGAGAAGGCGTGGATGACGGACAGGACCGCCCCGGCGATCATCGCCGCCACCACGCCGAGCAACAGGTTGCCGGTCTTGAAAGTCGCCCAGAAACCGGACACCGCCCCAACCAGCATCATCCCCTGCACCCCGAGGTTCAGCACGCCGGCCCGCTCGGTGATGATCTCCCCGAGGGTGGCGAAGACGATCGGGGTACCGAGGCCGATGGCGGCGAAGGCGGTGAGGACGAAGGTGCTCTCGTTCACGTCGCCCCCTCCTCCACGAGCGCGGTCGGTGTCGCCGGTGGCCGCCGCCGCACCCGGTTGGCGATGAAGAACTCCCCGGCCACGGCGAAGATGAGGATGGCGCCCTGCAGCATGGTCACCGTCGCCGACGGCACCGAGATCGACTGCAGGGCGGGCCCGGCGTTGTTGAGCGCCCCCATCAGCACCGCCACCGGCACCACCGCCACCGGGTTGAGCCGGGCCAGGGCGGCGACGATGATCCCGGTGAAGCCGAGGCCGAGATCGAGCGAGCGGGGGTCCATCTTGCCGAGGATCCCGGCCACCAGCAGCGAGCCGGCGAGCCCGGCGGCGGCCCCCGAGAGCAGGAACACGCCCATGATCTTGCGCGGCACCGCGATCCCGGCGTAGCGGGCGGTGTCCGCCGAGTCGCCGACGACGCGGACTTCGAATCCCCACCGGGTCTTGCCGATGAGGAGCCAGGCGGCGATCGCCACGGCGACCGCGATGAAGATCCCCCAGTCGAGACGGTGAAAGAACTCGGGGAGCCGGCCCGCCTCGGGGATGGGGCGGCCCTGGGGGAACTGGGTCGAGTTCGGGTCGCGCCACGGGCTGAAGCTGCCGAGCACCAGGTAGTTCATCAGGTTGAGGGCGATGAAGTTGAGCATCAAGGTGGTGATGATCTCGTTGGTGCCGAGCATGACCCGCGGCACGGCCGACAACGCCGCCCAGAGGGCGCCGCCGACGGCGCCGGTGAGGATCACGACCGGCAGGGCGACGGCGGCGGGGGTTCCGTCACCGAGGGCGATACCGGCTCCGGCAGCGAAGACGGCGCCGATGAGGAGCTGTCCCTCACCGCCGATGTTCCACACCAGCATCTTGAACGCGATGGCGGCGGCGACCCCGGTGAGCATCAGCGGCGTCGCCGAGACGAGGGTCTCGCTGACGCTGCGGGAAGACCCGAAGGCGGCGTCGATCATCTTGGTGTAGACGTTCCAGGGGTTGTTGCCGGTGACGGCAAGGAATGCGGCGCCCAACGCCAGGGCGGCCAGCACCGAGAGGATCGGCACCAGCAGGGTGACCCGGGTCGAGGCGAGGCCCCGCGGCTCGACGTGGAGTCGACGCGCCGTCATGCCTCCATCACCTCCGAGTGGCCGGCCATGAGCAGGCCGAGCCGTTCGGCGGTGGCCTCCTCGGCCGTCATCTCGCCGACGACCTTTCCCTCGTAGAGCACCAGCATGCGGTCCGCCAGCGCCATCAGCTCGTCGAGGTCCTCGGAGATGAGCAGGACGCCGATGCCTGCGCCGCGTTCGGCGAGGATCAGGCTGCGCACCGCCTGGGTGGCGCCGACGTCGAGTCCACGGGTCGGGGAGCGGGCGATGAGCACGAGATGGTGCTGGCTCACCTCGCGAGCGATGAGGGCCTTCTGGAGATTGCCGCCGGAGAGGAGCCGGATGGGGAGGCCGGGACGGACCCCGCGGATGTCATAGCGCTCGATGAGGCCGGCAGCATGGTCCCGGAAGGCGCTCGTCGACAGCAGCGGGCCCCGGGAGAACGGCGGATCGCGGAACGACTTGAGGGCGAGGTTGTCGTCGGTGGTGAGGCCCGGCGCCAATCCCATCCCGAGGCGGCTCTGGGGCACGTAGGCGATGCCGAGACGGCTGCGCTCGAGCACCCCGGCCCGGCTGACGTCCTTCCCGGCAAGCTCGACCGTGCCTGCCGAGGGGCGTCGCAGACCGACGATCCCGTAGGCCAGCTCCCGCTGCCCGTTGCCGGACACGCCGGCGATCCCGAGGATCTCCCGGCGCCGGATCTCGAAGCTGACTCCCCGCACCGCTTCGATCCCGCGATCTCCCGGGACGTGGAGGTCCCTGACGGTCAGCACCGGCTCCCCGGGCGACACCGCCTCGCTCCGAGTCGGGAGGTCGAGATCGCGCCCCACCATCATGCGAGCCAGGTCGCGCAGCTCGGCATCGGCGGTGCGGACGTCGCCGACCCTGCGCCCGTCCCGCAACACGGTGACCCGATCCGACACCTGCTTGACCTCGCGCAGCTTGTGGGACACGAAGATGACCGACCTGCCCTCGGAGGCCATGAGACGCATGGTGCCGAAGAGCCCTTGGCTCTCTTGCGGGGTCAGCACCGCGGTCGGCTCGTCGAGGATGAGCACCCGAGCGTCGCGGTAGAGCAGCTTGAGGATCTCGACCCGTTGCTGCTCGCCGACCGAGAGTTGCCATACCCGGGCCGTCGGGTCGACCGGGAGCCCGTAGCGATCGCCCAGCTCGACGGCCGCTCGCTCCAGGGCCCGCTGCGAGACGCGTATTCCCAATCCGGGATGACCGAGCGCCAGGTTCTCGGCCACCGTGAGGTTCGGCACGAGACGGAAGTGCTGGTACACCATGCCGATGCCGGCGGCGAGGGCGTCCTTGGGCGAACGGAAGGCAACGGGCGAGCCGTCGTAGTGGAAGGTTCCGGCGTCGGGCCGGTAGAGGCCGGCGAGCACCGAGCACAGCGTGGACTTGCCGGCGCCGTTCTCGCCGAGCAGGGCGTGAACCTCTCCCCAGCGAAGGTCGAAATCGACCGAATCGTTGGCCTTCACGCCGTAGAAGGCCTTGTCGATGCCCCGCAGGTCGAGGGCGAGGTTCACTCGATTGGCTGCGGGGGCCTCGAACATGGCAACACATTAGTGGGGATGCATCGACGCCTTCTTCTCGGGCCCGCGGATGTCCCCCGTGGGATCCGGGGCGACCGGGGGAGCAGCGAGTCGAGGTCGCGGTCTGTTTCGTCCCCTCTGGGATCAGGGGGGACCGGCGAGGCGCCAGCGAAGCTGGCGTTCGAGTCGAGGGGGGTCGCGGTTCTGTCGTCCCCCCTGGCATCAGGGGGGACCGGCGAGGCGCCAGCGACGCTGGCGTTCGAGTCGAGGGGGGTTGCAGTTGGGGGATTGCATGGTGACCCTCCCCGAATCACTTCGCCTTCGGCTCGTTCTTCGACCCTCCCTGCACAGCAGGGAGGGTGACAGAGGGGCACAGCAGGGAGGGTAAGGGGGGCACGGC
>Ga0315548_1000095_pt1 | contig 75634 bp, 64 predicted proteins | sample SalMarSW160110MG_2_FD_202540 | JGI IMG/M metagenome (GOLD analysis project Ga0315548, IMG submission 202540) | Salt marsh sediment microbial communities from the Plum Island Ecosystem LTER, Massachusetts, United States - Salt Marsh Sediment SW1601-110 ... | reverse complement strand
CTCCCTGAACAAAAGAAGATTGCGGATATATTGGGGACGGTGGATGAGACAATTCAGAAGGTAGATGAGGCGATTGGGAAGACTGAAAGGTTGAAAAAAGGACTTATGCAAAACCTCCTCACAAAGGGAATTGGTCATAAGGAATTTAAGAATACGGATATTGGAAGGATACCGAAGGAGTGGGAAGTGGTTAAAGTTATTGATTTATTTAAAGTTGAAACAGGAACTACACCATCAACGAAGAAAAAGGAGTATTGGGATGGAGGTTTGATAAACTGGTTTACGCCAACTGATTTAAGTAAATTAGAAGAAGATATTTACATAGAAGGGAGCGAAAGAAAAATAACTGAGGAAGCTATTAAAGAAGTATCAATAACAAAATTGCAAAAAGGATCTTTAATACTTTCAACAAGGGCACCTGTCGGGTATATAGCTATTCTTAAAGAGAGTGCTACATTTAATCAAGGTTGTAAAGGTCTTATCCCTAAAGACATTAATTTTACAAATTCTGAATTTTATTGTTATTATTTGCAAAATAAAAAATATAAACTTCAAATGGAAAGTGCAGGTAGTACATTTAAAGAATTATCTAAAGAAAGAATTGAAAACTTCAAAATACCATATATCTCTATATTGGAACAAAAGAATATTTCGGAGATTCTTAACAAAGTAAACAAAAGAATAGAATTATTAAAAATGAATAAACAGAAATTTGAACGAATAAAAAAGGGATTGATGAATGATTTGTTGACGGGAAGGAAAAGAGTTAAAGTATGAAGATTAGTAGACAGTATACTGTAGGCGGTAGACAGTAGACAGGAAGGGAAAATAAGTAGGCAGCATACTGTAGACAGTAGGCAGGAAAGGAAGGATAAGAGATGATAGAGAAATTTGTTAAAGGGAAAGTTTATATTTTTATTGATGCTTCTAATATTTATTATTCTCAAAATGAATTAGGTTGGAAAATAGACTTTAAGAGATTAAAAGAATATTTTGAAAAGCATACTGAACTTATCAAAATATATTACTATACAGCATATAACCCAGATTACCCCAAACAACGCAAATTTTTGGATTTTCTGGAAATCATAGGGTATACAGTCAGGAAAAAGAAAATAAAATTTATAAGGGACGAAGATATTAAAAGTGGAGGTTTTCATAAAGGAAATCTTGATGTTGAACTAACCATTGATGTAGTTCATAATCGTGATAATTTTCAAACCTTTATCCTCTTCTCGGGAGATAGTGATTTTGAGGCATTGATAAAATATATGAAAAGATATAAGAAGAATTGTATAGTAGTTTCAACAAAGAATCATATATCCTTAGAACTTGTAAAACAGGCTAAATTTATTAATATTAAAAAATTACGTGGTGAGATTGAAAAAAAGAATAAAAAAATTCCCTCTGACATAGTCAGAGGGATGTTTGGTTCTGTTCTATCATAATAGAACAATAATAATATAATATTAAAAATTACTTTGTCAAGGGGGAAATATGAGTAGACAGAGGGAAGAAGGTAGGTAGCATACTGTAAACAGTAAAGAGGGAGAAGAGAGTAGACAGCATATAGTAGACGGTAGATGGTAGATAGGAAGGAGAAATAAGTAGGTGGCGAACGGTAGACAGTAGGTAGGGGGTATTTTGAGAGAAAAAATAAGAGAAAGAAAGAAAGCAACGAGGTTTGAAGATTTAGATGTCTGGAAAAAAGCTCATAAACTGGTATTGAATATTTATAGCATTACAAAAGATTATCCAGCCGAAGAAAAATTTGGCTTAATATCGCAGATGAGACGGGCTGCAATTTCTATACCTGCAAATATTGCAGAAGGATTCAAGAAAAGGGGTATTAAAGATAAAGCGAATTTCTATAATATTGCTCAGGGTTCGCTTGAAGAATTAAGATACTACTTGATTTTATCAAAGGACCTTGGATACTACGAGCAAGTGGAAAATTTACTTGATTTAACTGAAACAGTAGGGAGAATGCTCCATGGTCTCATTAAGAGCCTTCAATAATCTCAATCTACTACATACTACCTACTACCTACTACATGCAACCTACTACCTACTGTCTACAACCTACCGTCTACAGTCTAACCATGTTTACTGAAAAAACTCTTGTTGAAAACTACATAGTTGAAGAACTTATAGGAATTGGTTGGGAGTATGTCCCTTCTGAAGAACTTGAGCGGGAGAGTTTTGAAGAACCATTTCTTATCTCTAACCTTCTTCGGGCAGTTAAAAAGATTAATTCAATATCAAGCCTTACTCAGGAAGATATAAATAGGGCTTTGACAGAACTTAAACTGATTCCTACAGGCATAGAAGGTTCAAAGAAGATTCTTCAATATTATAAACATGGAATACCGGTTAAACTGGAAAAAGAGGGGGTCGTTGAAAGAATAAAACTCTTTGATTATGAAAATATTAAAAATAATGAATTTATCGTAAGTAGACAAGTTCAATATCAAGGAAAAGATAAGATTAGAACTGATGTCATGCTTTATATCAACGGTATCCCTCTCGTTAATATTGAGTGTAAGAACCCTACGAGTGTCTCTGAATCATGGTCTGATGCTTATAGGCAGATAAAGGATTATGAAACATTAGTTCCTGAACTTTATAAATATACACAGATTGGTGTTGCAGTTGAGGCTATAGCAAAGTATTTTCCAATCGTTCCATGGCAGGAAAATGTAAAATTTTATGAGTGGAAAGAGGAAGACAAGGAATCTATTGACTCAACTATAATTATGTTTTCAAGGGATAAACTGCTTGATATTTTGAGAAATTTCCTCTTTTTCAGAATTGAGATGGGAAATGCTACAAAGGTTATCACAAGATATATGCAGTACCGAGCTGCTAATAAGATGGTGAAGAGAGTAATCAAAAATCTTAAAGGGGAAGATGATAAAGATACGGGTCTTATCTGGCACTGGCAGGGAAGCGGAAAGACTCTGACTATGATATTTGCTGCTATTAAGTTATTCTATTCCAAAGTTCTTGAAAACCCAACGATATTCTTTATTCTCGACAGAATCGACCTCAAAGACCAGCTCTATACTGAGTTTAATGCTTTGGATACTATAAAGCCTGAAAAGATTGAAACCGCCTTAAAATTAAAAGAGATGTTAAAGAGCAACGATTACATGGGGAAAAGAGGTATTTTTATTACTTTGATTCACAAGTTCAAACCAGAGGATTTCCAGGCCATTCAAAAACATATTGAAACAAAATCCAGAGATTCAGAGACCATTATGAATAGAAGGAATGTTGTTGCTTTTATAGATGAAGCGCACAGGACTCAATATGGACTTCTCGCTGCACAGATGAAATCGATCCTTAAGAGTGCCTTTTTCTTTGCACTAACCGGAACGCCTATATCAAAGATCGATAGAAATACATACCTACAGTTTAGCTATCCACCTCTGGAAACTCATCTTGATAGATATTTCATTACGGATTCCATACGAGATGGATTTACTGTCAAGATAGTTTATCAACCGAGGCTTGAAAAATCTCATCTTAAGGAGAAGATGTTTGAAGCATTTATTGAGACAGAATTTGAGGAACTTCCCGAAATCGAAAGGGAAATAGTTGAAGAAGAATTAAAGAAGAGACTTACTACAATAAAATTATATCTTGAAAATCCTAAAAGGATAGAATTTATAGCAAAGGATATTGCAAATCACTTTATGAAAAATTTTGATGGCAAGTTTAAGGGAATGGTTGTCGCTGCAAGTAGAAATGCTTGCGTAAGATACAAGCGTGCCCTGGATAAATATTTACCAAGAGAATATTCCGAAACTGTAATGACATATAGTAGAGAAGACAAAGAACTTATCACCAGTTATGTGAGAGAGGCAAAAGCGTTTTATGAAGGAAAGGATTATGACACTATTAAAAAGGAGACTATTGATAATTTTAAGTTCGAAGAATATCCTAAAATTCTTATAGTAACTGATATGCTTCTCACAGGGTTTGATGCTCCAATACTTCAGGTAATGTATCTTGATAAGCCTCTAAAGGAACACCGCCTGCTCCAGGCGGTTGCTCGAACGAATAGACCATATCGAGATATTAAAGAAGCAGGAATTATAATTGACTATGTTGGAGTCCTTAAGGAATTCAAACGAGCTCTTGAGATGTATAACGAAGAAGATTTAAAGGGAGCCCTCTTCAATTATGATAGTGTAAGGAAGGAATTTAGAGAGATCATTGCAGAATTAATAAAACTCCTCTCTGATATACCCCAATCCTTTGAAAGAGAAACACTTCTTAGAGCAGTGGAGGTTCTTACAGGGGATTCGGAAAAAGAGAGGAAGTTTGCTGAAAGGTTCAGGAAGTTGAGGAAAATATTTGAAATCCTTGGACCGTCTGAGATAAAACTTGATTATCTTAATGAATATAAATGGCTAACCGGAATATATAACTATTATTATAAAATGGTGCTCCAAAAGGAAGAGAATGTAGCCTTAATCTCAAAATATTATAGCAAAACTGTAGAATATGTGCATAAGACAACAGAGATAGAAGGGATTGAAGAGGGCCTACCTATAATGGAGATTGATGATGAATATATGCAAAAGATTGAAGAAAAAGTAGAAAATAAAAAAGAGAGGGCAGCAAATATTCTCTTTGCTCTTAATAAACTCGTTTTAGTTGATAAACAAAGGAATCCCATCTATGAATCTCTTGTGGAAAGGGTTGAAAGGCTTATGGAGATGTGGCAAGAGAGGGTAAAAGATTACGAGAGGATATATCAAGAAGAAACTGAGATTATGAAAGATATGAACTCCCTCACAGTCAGACAAAAAGAACTTCATTTTGATGATATGGAATATGCTATGCTTCTGAGCGTGGAACGGAGTACCGGGGAAGCAGAGAAAATAGAAAGGGATATAAAAGAATTATCACTTCAATTAAGGAAATCTATGTTCCCAGGATGGATAAATCAGACAACCGTAAGAAAGCAAGTTAAAAGGGAACTAAGAAGGTATACAAGAAGGTTAAAAACAAAGTATAACCTTTCTATGGAAGAGATGAATAATCTTTTCGAAAGGCTTGTAAAGAATGTTGAAAACTATAGTGCCTGAAATTTCGAATTACAGAGTGTCCTATAGGAAAGTGAAATATCCGAGGATTGAATTCACAACCGGTGAACTTGTACTTATTCTGCCTTATGGGACCAAGCCTGAAGAAATTTACGAAAAACACAGTAAGTGGATTGAGAAAAAAAGGGCATTCATAAATGAATGTATAAAGGAAGCAGAGGGAAAGGAACTTGCAGAAAGGAAAAACGGAGATTTTAGACAATTAGTTCAAGATTTTATAAGAGAGATATCAAAGGGCTTAAATGTAAAAGCAAATAAAATCTTCTTCAGGAAGATGAAAACCAAGTGGGCAAGCTTAAGTGGTAGGAATAACATAACAGCGAACACCCTTATGAAATTTCTACCTGAGGATATGATTGAATATATAACTTTTCACGAACTCGCTCATCTTATTGAAAGAAGGCATAATAAAAAGTTCTGGAAAATAATTGAGTCTCGATATCAAAATCACAACCACTACGAAAAATCATTGTTTGGTTATTGGGTAAAGATACAGCAGTTATCTAAATAACATGATGTGAAATATGGAATATGAAAGATATGAAATTGATATTTTTTTAATAGTTTTTAAATGGTGGGTTTGAATATAAGATATTTTATCTATTGCGATGAAAGTGGCGAATCGAGTTTCTCAGATGAATCCATTTTTAAGCATTTTTCTATCTGTACATCGTATAGCAAGTCCGAATGACTTATGAAAAATGACATTTATTATAGTAATAATATATGATATACCGTGTAGGAATAAAAGGATTGAAAAGAGTTGGCTGCAGGAAAGAAAAAAGAGTTACAATAAAAGCCTTTCGGCTAAAAATCCCTCTGGTTTTAGATATTCTATCTCTTTTATCACTAACTCTACTAATGCAAAATTCGGGTCATCTGGGGTCTCCCAGTATTCATTGAAAAATGGGATGTTATCAGCCAGAAGCTTTTTTGTCTCTTTATCTTCAATAATATTCGCTAAACCTGCTCCCCTAATGTATCCACTACTCTCACCCTTCTTAAACATTAAACAGAATTCTATATTCGCATTTCCCTTTATCTGCTTTATCTTTGCACTATTTGCGCCAGTAGTAACCCAGAACCTATCATTAAAATATATCAGTGTAACCGGTCTCACTCTTGGTTTATCTCCTTCACCGGTTGCAAGGAAAACAATTTGTTCCTTTTTGAAATGACCCCACACTTCCTTTTTTAATTTTGCCAATTTTTCATCCATGTCATCTCCTCCTTTTGTAAAACTGCTTTTACTCGGACGTTATACTTTATATAAGTTATATCCCTATCTTCTTCTATATATCTCTCCTTAATCACCCCAGATTTTTTTTAAGTGCTCTGAAGAAAATTTAGGTGTTACCAAACTGACTATAACCATCAAAATAAGACCTACAATAATTCCGGGAATAAAACCGTGAATCCCGAAAGGCTTACCAAGAATCATCCAGATAAGGGCTATCATGCATCCACCCACCATTGAAAAAATACAGCCCATTCTCGTTGCTCCCTTCCAGTAAATTCCAAAAAGAATTGGCCAGAGCGTAGTTGAAGCAATTACAGCCCATGCAAATGCAGTCAAAGTCAGTACTAACCCTGGGGGTTTAAATGCAATAAGGAGAGAGATAAAGCCAATTATAGCACTTGCTATTTTCCCGTAACGAAGGCTCTTATCCCTTGTCAACTCTTTACCTAATCCACTACGAGTAATATCTTCCATCACTGAACTTGAAAGAATAATCAAGACCGAAGCAAAAGTAGACATACCAGCGGCAACCACCCCAGCCAGGACTATTGCGGAACCGAATGGGGAGAGAACCATTTTTGCTAAAGTTGGTATTGCGAGGTCCGGGGTACTTAGATTTGGTATGAGGGTACGCGCAATTGCCCCATTGAAATACGGAAGGAGTGCCAGACAGGTACCAACCGTAGCGACAACGGTTCCAATTCTCAAAACCTTTAAATCCTTAATAGAGTAGAACCGAATAACCAACTGGGGCATCCCCCAGACACCAAAACTTACTATTAAAGCATAGGATATCAATCCTGGCCACCCCCATACACCCGGTGTCTCTACCAATCCTGGATTGATTGCGAGAAGTGCCTGATTTGCCACGGTAATTCCTCCTACTGCCTTAAGAGAAAATATCGTAAGAAGAATCAATCCAATGCCCATTATCCAGGCCTGAATAAAACTCGTCCAGACCACAGCAAGATATCCACCAATAGAAACATAGAAAAGAATTATAACACAGGATAAGAGAACACCATAAGAATATGGAATTTCCATCAATGCTTCAAATATATGGCCCATACCCTTTAAGATACTAACATTATATACAATCATAAATAAGACAATTATAATAGCAGAAAACATCAGGGCAAAACGTGACTTATACCTTTTCCCGAGAAAGCCCGGTATGGTCATTGTATTAAGTCGCTGTGTGAATTTCCTGATCCTCGGTCCAAGGACAATCCAGCAGACTGTGGTTCCCAGGAGTACGTTTATCGCCCCAATCCAGAGCGTGGACATCCCAAACATATAGCCAAAACCACCACCACCTATGATGACAACAGAACTGAAATAGGCTGCCACAAAGGACAATGCTGTTACCCATGAGCCAATCTGTCTACCGCCTATATAAAAATCCTCAACGCTTTTAGTTTTTCGACTGGTTATCAACCCAACAAAAATTAGAATGGCAAGATAGACAATAAGAACTATCGAATAGATAAATGCTTTATTCATTGGTATCTTCATCAACTTTAAAAATCCATACTGCCCAGATAATACTGAATATGACACACACAAGCGCTACAATCCAGGCTGAAAAAGTTAACCACGGTGTATGAAATGGTCCCATATTACCTCCTTTTAACAAAAGACCCTTGATAGAAGGAAACATTAATCCTACCAGGTTAAAGGTTCAATTAAAATTTATGTTAATATTATAAAAGAAAAAAAATTATCTGTAAAGGGTAAAATTTTACTGTGGTAGATAAAAAGGCATCTCGGCAGCACCTAAACTCTGATACTATTCCGCAATCCTTCAAAATATATGGGTAAATGAAAGGTAAGAGGATTTGCACTTGGTATGATAAGGATTTATCGCATTCTCCCAATATCCTTCCGGCTTCTGACTGGAGAATATCTTCCTTACTATCTTTGATGTGGGAATCGAAAGCCTCGCAGCTTGCATGAGAGGATCATCTTCTCCTCTACCTAACAGGTCTCTAAGTGTAAAATAGCGAACCGAAGGGTTACTTTCTTCCGTAAGCCATCTAATAAGACTCCCTTTGCAATTATCGGTCATTTGGGGTAGAATGAAATCTAATTTTTATCTCTTTTAAATACGCATTAATTGATACATCGCTAAAAACATAATCATCCACATTTTTTGCAGCATCTTGGTATTTGAGAATAAACTCCTCCGGATGGACTATACATTCCACTATATCTTCCAGGGAATAGAATGCATCCATAGTCTCTATCATTCTCGCCCCAGTATAGTGAAGGACGGGTAGTATACCCTTCTCATCTATAGCGACTTCTTTATATATCTTCAGGCTCTCATCATAACTCTTCCCAACAAGAGAAAGCAACAATCTTGTTTCAAGGTCTCTAAAAATCCTTTCTTCATTACTTTTGTAATCCATTATTTTCTTTTCCAATTTTTCAGAAAGATTTTTATCCGGTAATTTTGATATCCCAAATATATCCAATCCAGGATAACAATAATAATTTGCCAACCCCTCTGAAAGAAGATGTAGGATAAATTGAATGAAAATACTGAAACTGTTTTTCTCAGCCATTATCTTCGCGATTATTGTGTTTTTCTCCAGATGGTGCGAGATTCCAACGTGATGTAACTCGTGAGTTAATTTACCTCTAAAAATCTGCGGTTCTAAAGTGAAAATAATGCTTATTCCCATCTCGTCTTTATAGTGAAAGCTCCTGTTATATCCATCCACTGTAGTGTGCATTTTAAAATCCAGAGGAGTATTGGGAGGTAGGTATTTTAGTACTTCATTCTCCACATCGTAAAGATTCATATCCTTAATTCCTCTAAGGGTTCTTTTCATTTTATCCAGATTTTCATATGCGGTTAAGAATCCCTGTCTTAAACCCTCTAACAGATAATTTTCTTCATTCTCGTTTAAATTAATAAGAGTCCTTGCAATCCTACCTTCATCCATACCCTCTTTCTTCCCATAAAACCCTATAAGAAAATCATTTTTTTCTTTGAATCTATTGAAATCCTCATTGGTGATTGCAATCTTTTTCTTTATTTTATCCAGTATTTCGAGAATTACGAAAGCACCCTGGGTTTCAAGCTCTATCATCCCTTCTCCTTAAGTATTATGATAATGTTCATAAAGAATAAGGTAGTTAAGGAAGTGGTTCTGTCAACAGGAAACTTACCACACTTAGTGAAAATTGAAGTAAATGATGGTACAGTTCTCGATCACCCCCTATTTAACTAATGCCCTTTGCATGAGATTAAATGGAACAGGCATCAGCTATACCATCTTGACAAAAATTCTATCTTCTTTAAAGTTTCAATGTATATTATTAATTTGGTAATAAGGAGAGGAAATGCTTGAATTGATAAGGAAGAAACGGGATGGCAAAAAATTCACGAGACCCGATATAAAAAAATTTATAACCGGGGTAAAAAATGGAGAAATACCAGATTACCAGATCAGTGCACTGCTTATGGCAATATACTACAAAGGCATGGACCTTGAAGAAACCACTCAATTGACCTCTTTGATGATAGAAACGGGCCTTATATTCGATTTAAAGGATGTACCGGGTTGTAAGGTAGACAAACATTCAACTGGGGGTGTTGGAGATAAGATAAGCCTTGTATTAGCTCCCCTTGCAGCAGAGATGGGAATAATAGTTCCTATGATATCGGGAAGAGGTCTAGGCCATACAGGAGGAACGATCGATAAACTGGAATCAATACCAGGTTACAGGGCAGAGCTCGAATTCTCTGAATTCAAGAGGATATTACAGGAAACAGGATGCTCCATTATTTCACAAACTGAAGATATAGCACCTGTAGATAAAAAGTTGTACGCTCTTCGAGACGTTACTGCTACTGTCGAATCAATACCCCTGATAACATCGAGTATCTTATGTAAAAAACTCTCAGAAGACCTGGATGGATTGGTAATAGACTTAAAGGTTGGCAAGGGTGCTTTTATGAAGGAACTCGATTCGGCTAAAAGGTTAGGTGAACGGATGAAAAAGGTAGGGGAAAAACTCGGAACAGAAATAAGAATCGTCTTTACCGACCAATCGTCCCCACTTGGGAAAATGATAGGAAATGCCCCCGAGGTCATTGAAGCCATTAATATTCTTAAGGGAAGCTCTATAAAAGATACAGTAGAGGTAACCCTCGCCCTGGTTGAAGAGATGTGCAAAATAGCAAAAATAAAGGGTAATGTAGAAGAAATCCTAAAAAGTAAAAGGGCATATGCACGATTTGAAAGGATGGTAGAGCTTCAGGGCGGTGATATATCCAAACTTTCCACATATTCTAACCCCTATGAAGTAAAAAGTGAAAATGCTGGAATAGTGGAATCCATAGACGCCTATAAGATCGGTATCGCCTCTTTATATACGGGTGCCGGGAAACAACAAAAAGATGAAAAAGTGGATGTGAAAGCTGGTATAGAAATACTTAAAAAAGAGGGGGAAGAGGTAGGAAAGGGAGAAACAATAGCACTGGTCTATACAAAAGACCCATATGAACCGGTTAGGAATATGGTTCTATCTGCATACAGGGTAGGGAATAAAGAAACCACGCCAGGAAGTAGAATCATAGAGCGATGGTAAATGAATAAATTCGTTGTAATAATCCCTGGTTCAAGTTCAAGGGCAATCACAAGAGAAAGAGTCAGTTACGCAGAATCATTCCTCAAAAATAGAAAAGGGTTCACAGTCATATTTTCCGGTACTAAAAATGAGGTAGAATGGATGAAGGAATTTTCTTCCCTTCCCGGGGTCGTCGAAGATCACTCAAGCACCACCTATGATAACTTTCTGAATTCAAAAAAACTCATTCCCAAAGTAGAAAAAATATGGATTGTTACTGATAGCTCTCACTTTCTTCGTGCTAGATACCTGGCAAAAAAAATCTTTAGAAATGTCCCATTTACCATATTGGTAAAAAAAATGCCCTTTCCATATCATATAAGGAAAATCTATTATGAAACAACGAGGTTCATCCATAATGTCTTCCTTTGATGATTACGAAATAATACAACATACCGCTGATATCGGGATAAAAGTAAAAGGCAGGACATTTCCAAAAGCTATCGAGAAATCGATACTCGCAATGTCAGATTTAATGTTGGGTAATATGAAAATAGGCAGCAGCGAAGAAAAAGAATTTATAATCGAGGAGAATGACCTGGAGATAGCTCTGGTTAGTATCTTGGAAGAAGTTCTATATATCTTTGAACACCATAAGTTTGGAGTATCTTTTTGCTCGGTTAATATAAAAAATAATGAGTATCGAGTTCATCTAAATGGAGCGCATTATGACCCTGGCGAGATTACAGATGGGACGGAAATCAAAGCTGTCACCTATCATCAGTTAAAAATAAAAAGAAACCCTGATAACTGGATAGTAAGCGTAATCTTTGATATTTAATACTTGACAAATCATAAGATAGTCTTTATCATATAAAAAATAGGAGGTATAATGAAACGCCTTCAAATGTTAGATATATTTATCATATTTTTCTTAGCAATTACTCTTAACCTTTACGCCCAAGTCAATGGAAGAGAATCTTATATTGATATTCCAAGAGCCCATTTTTCCGAAGGATTATTTCTGAATATAGATGGAAGTTATCCCATTGGGTCCGAAGACGAAGTTAAAACCGATATAAATGGTGGGATGGAAATCTCCATAAACCAATTTAACGCAGTTCTTAACTGGTATAGTGGCACTGATTTTGCCCTTAATCTTTCCTATCTGATATTAAAACAAGCAGGCACGGTACCTAGCCTTTCCTTAGGAATAGACAACCTTACTTACAGGAAATTCATATCTCCAGTCGGCCATGGCCATGATTCTACTTTTTCTGATGAAGAATACATCCCAAGGCCCCCAGAGGTAGCATCTGCTTACCTTGTTGCTACAGAGACATTTAATGATTATTTTGAAATCACCATCGGAGTGGGACGAGGCAGATTCATCGGTTATGGACCCAGAAGTCACCTGCTCAATTTTGATGTCTTCCTCGATGAAAAACATGAGGATTACGTGTTTGGTTTATTTGGAGGCGCAAAGTTCTCTGTACCTAGGGGAGCAGCTTTTATCATTGAAACAGATGGACGCGATGCGAATATTGGGATACAGTATCAAACAGGAATGTTCAAAGGCACTCTTGGACTTAATAAATTAGAACTCTTTACTTCCGAGGAAGGATCAGGTCTTGCTCCAAGAGTCAGTGCTAGTTTATCCGTGCAAGGAATGTCATTTGAGAAACCTAAGCCTGGTCAGGTAAACATTCTTCTTGCTGACGAAGACACTGGAGAACCTATTCCAGGAGCCCTGATATGCGGAAATGGAAAGAAAATTAAGGTTGAGATTCCTTACTCAGGTAAAAAAACAGTCACTCTTGACGCCGGTGTTTATTTATTTATTCTAAATTCATCAGGGTATAAAGAGCGACAGGCAAAGGTTCCCATTAGGCCAAATCAGGTATTAAATCTTAATGTTAAGTTACGTAAAAAACTTACACCTAACATGGTATCATCAATTGAATTAACTCAAAAAGCTTCTACGAATTATAAGAATGGTAATCTCAAGGATGCCCAAAAGGAATTCTCAACTGCCCTCAAGTTATATCCGGAGAATGAAAAAGCTAAGAAGGGACTAAATTTAGTCGAAAATGCGATTCAGGATACTATCGGAACATTGAAGATAAAAGCAATGTCACTTGAATCTACGGATCTAAGAGGGGCAATTGCATTATGGCAGGAAGTCCTCGACTGGACATACAGCGAAGAGGTAAATAAGCACTTACAGGTATTAAATAGCCGATTAACAGGTCCTCAAAAGAAACCAAAAACAACCACGAAAGCAAAAACAACGGAAAAGAAGCCTTCCCTTAGTAAAGCTGAGATATCCAATCTTTACAAGAAAGGGATAAAAGCATATATACAGGGTAATTATAAAGAAGCTACCAGGTACTTCCGAAGTATACTCAGGGTAGATCCTAATCACAAGGGAGCAAAGAGATACCTGAAAAAGGCGACTGAAAAACTCTAAATGTTATACAGGGATGCCGGGGTTAATATAAACAAAGCAGCTAAGGCTCTGGCGGGATTCAAATCAAGAATTCTGGAAACACATAATAAGTCAGTATTGACAGCCCCGGGTTATTTTGGAGCAGCATATCAAATACCAAAAGGGTATAAAAACCCTGTTTTGATTAGCAGTATCGATGGTGTAGGGACCAAAATATTAATAGCCATAAAAGCAGGCAAGTTTGAAGGACTGGGAGAGGATATTGTAAACCACTGTGTCAACGATATCCTTACAATGGGAGCAAAACCCTTATATGTTATGGACTACTTTGCCTGTGGTAAATTGAAAAATGAAGTAATCACACCCATTATCAAAGGAATAACCAAAGCATGCAAAGAAAATGATTGTGCCCTTATTGGTGGAGAAACGGCTGAAATGCCAGGTATGTACGAGGAAGAGTTATTTGACCTCGCCGCAGAGATTACAGGGCTCGTAGAAAAAGATAAGATTATTGACGGTCAAAATATAGAAGCAGGGAATAAGGTATATGGTTTTCCATCATCGGGATTTCACACAAACGGCTATTCCTTAATACGATCGGTCCTATTCAATAAATGGAATTTCTCACTGGATAGATATATCCCGGAGGTTGGAGACACCCTTTCTGAGGTACTCTTAAGACCTCATCGATCTTATTACAAAGAACTATTTCCGTACCTTGATTCTATCTCAGGCCTTGCCCATATTACTGGAGGAGGATTCTACCAGAATATACCTCGAACGATTCCCAAAGGATTAACCTGCTATATTGACATAAGAAATTGGGATATCCCCACTATCTTCAGATTCCTTGCCGAAAAAGGCGAAATCCCTGATAGAGAAATGTTTACGGTATTCAATATGGGCATTGGAATGATAGTCATCGCAAGGGAGCTGAATATTGGATTCGAGATAGGTGAAATTAGAAAAGGACAAGAACCGTTAGTCTTAGATGGCATTAAAAATACGAATTTATAACGACAGGAAAAGCATCATTCCCATTATAATCGCTCTACTTTTGGGGATAGCATTCTGGTTTTATGCGAAAACAGATAGTGTAGTAACCACTAAGGCAAAATACCCCGTAGAATTTATCACTCATAAAAACCTTATCTTGATAGAGACTTCTACAGATTCGGTTACATTAAAGATAAAAGGGAAACTCAGGTTACAACAAATGCTACGAACCATTTCTCCGAGAATTAAAGTTTCTTACAATTACCCGGGGGTATTAACCATACCGGTAGAAAAAAACACTTTAATATTCCCTGCCTGGTTGAAAATAAAGGATTTTACAATCATTGAACCCGAAAGTATAAAAGTACATCTGGATTCTATAGCTTTTAAAAAAGTAAAGGTCATACTAAGCAAAGGGCTCGAGAGTGACCCCCAAAAGATTACTATAAAAGGGCCCAAGAGTCTAATTAAGGACATAGACTATTTATCACCTGATTCTATCCCTACCGGCAATATAACGACAATCACAATAGATAATAAACTAATTGAGGTGAAACCTAACAGGGTAAGAATCAAGCGGTGACTATCTTAGGAATCGAGACTTCCTGCGACGAAACAGGAGTCGCCTTACTCAAAGATGGAACCCTATTAACAAATAAAGTATATTCTCAAGAAGTTCATACTAAATTCGGAGGAGTGGTTCCTGAGATTGCATCAAGGGAACATATTCGTAAATTATTGCCAATGATAAATTCAATGCTGGAAGAAATTACTATTCCACTCTCTGATATAGACGCCGTAGCTGCAACCTATGGCCCCGGGCTCCTTTGTTGTCTTCTCTTAGGATTGAACTTTGCAAAGGGACTTTCATTTGCACTCGATATTCCATTTATTGGTGTTAATCATTTAGAAGCACATATATACTCACCCTTCATAAAGGAGGAGGAATTCACCCCTCCATTCCTTTCTCTTCTTGTATCCGGTGGACATACTCAGCTAATCAAGGTGAACGGACTCGGGGACTACGAACTGCTCGGGCACACACTTGATGACGCCTGTGGCGAGGCATTTGACAAAGTTTCAAAACTGATTGGACTTGGATATCCTGGGGGTCCATGGATAGAATCATGGGCAGAGAGGGGTGATGCTCTTGCCTTTGATTTCCCTGTTCCAGATCCGGAGGGCCTTAATTTCTCGTATTCTGGTCTAAAAACAAGTGTTCTCTACACATATCAGAAGCTATCTCAGGAAGAGCGTATCCGTCTGATACCAGACATTGCGGCTTCTTTTCAAAGGGTAGCAATTGAATCGCTAATTTGCAAATTAAAGAGAGCCATAGATAGAACCGGGCTTCACTCCGTGTCAGTAGCAGGTGGAGTATCAGCCAATAAGTTCCTGCGAGAACGCCTGAGAGAACTGGATATTAACTGGGTAGTCCCGGAAGAGCCATTTACAATGGATAATGCTGCAATGATTGCCTTCCTTGGGTATAAGCTCCTTAAAACGGGATCGAGATCAGACCTCATGCTTCGGGCAACTCCCCGACTCACACTGTAATTTCACATTTCTCTTCAATCTAAGCAAATGCACATTAAAAATTAACTTAAATAGTTGACTTCTTTACCTTACCCATTATCATAGCCTTAATATGGAAAGAAATAATTGTGAGAAGACTTCGCTATATCTCCTGCTGGGAGCACTTTTTTTTACCCCTATTTCTGCGTATGTATCAATCCCATTAATGATATTCTCCCTGGTTTTTCTCTTACTCTTCAGAAAGGCTCCTACCTTCAACCTACTGGACAAGCTTCAGTTTGTTCTTCTTGGAACTGTGTTACTCTCTTCTATATTTGCTGTCCATAAAACACATAGTTTTTATGCGGGATCTGCCTTCCTGGCCTATCTTCTCGCCTATTTCCTTGCAAAGGCCCTCTTTAACACGGAAAAAAGATTAGAAAGTGTCTCAAAGGTCCTGGGGACCCTTGTTTTAACTGTGTCAATCATTGGAATTTTCCAATATTTCACCAATTTCTCTCTCGTGATACATGATATACCTGTAGTTGCACCTCCCTCCGGGAGTGAAAGAATAGCTTCTATATGTTACAACACCCTTATACTGGCATCTTTCCTGGCTTTTAGCCTTCCCATACTCATTGCGTTCTTTATAAAAGGGGAAGATAAGATATTCTTTGGTATTGCAGCATTTTTGGGATTATTGACTTTTTTACTTACTTTTTCAAGAGGACCAACTTTGGCCCTTATCGGCGCATTGTTCCTATTTTTCCTTCTGTTAAAGAAAAAGGCCATTACAATACTTATATTGATTATATCAATTATTCTAATTTCGTTTATCGGCCCGCTTAGAATGAGATTTATGCAAACTTTTCATTGCAACAATGATTTCTCCAGAATCATAGCGTTTTATGCTGGAATCAAGATGTGGAAAGCCAATTCAATATTTACAGGTGTTGGAATACACAATTTCTATTTACTCTTTGAAAAATACGCTCTTCCAGGACATACAAGAGGCCCTCATTATATACACTGTATGTACCTGAATTTCCTTGTTGATGCAGGGATTATAGGATTTTTAGCACTCATCTCGGTATTCGCAGTGGCACTTGAATGGGCTCGAAACAATTACAGGAAACTATCAGAAAATAGTTCAAAGAGCTGGATGACTGCCGGGTTGTTTGGTTCCTTTTCTGGGTTCCTTATTCACAACCTCGTAGACAATACCATTTATGTTATGGGACTTGGAATATTATTCTGGATGGGGATGGGAATAGTAAGTAATATTGCTGATAGCCTGATCCCAAATCCTAATCCCTAAGACCAAACACCTAACAATGCCGCAGATACACGCAGATGAACACAGAGTAAAAAAGTTAAGTAGTTGAGTAGTTGAATAGTTAAGTTGGAATCCTGTCCCCTTGATTCTTGACACTGGACTCTGGACGCTCGACTCTTGACTAGTATTCACATACCTCTTATCACATATCTCTTATCACGTTAATCCGAAATAACGTTTCCTGACTCTTGACATTAGACATTGGACATTGGACTAATAAAAACTATTTAACTATATTTACTTACCTTCAGTGCCAAGCACTTCTCTAAGAAATTGACCTGTGTAGGATTCTTTAACCCTTGCAATATCCTCGGGAACCCCGGTGGCAACCACTTCCCCACCCTCTTCCCCACCCTCTGGGCCAAGGTCTATAATCCAATCTGCGTGCTTGATTACATCAAGGTTATGCTCTATTACAACCACTGTGTTACCCATATCCACCAGGCGATCAAGAATTTCCAAAAGGAGGCGAATATCAAAGGCATGCAAACCTGTAGTCGGCTCATCTAGAAGATAAAGCGTGTCTCCAGTAGCGATCTTTGACAATTCTTTTGCAAGTTTTATCCTCTGCGCCTCTCCACCTGAAAGGGTTGTGGCTGGCTGTCCAAGTTTTATATAACCAAGACCAACATCTCTCAATAACTCCAATTTCCTCTTGGCTTGAGGAATTTCACTAAAGAACTTAACCGCTTCATCAACTGACAAATCGAGAACATCAGCAATATTCTTACCTTTATATTCAACCTCAAGAGTCTCCTTCTTATACCTCTTACCCTTGCATGCTTCACACGTCACATAGACATCCGGGAGGAAATGCATCTCTATCTTTTTCTTTCCTTCCCCTCTACATGCTTCACACCGTCCACCGGGAACATTAAAGGAAAATCTCCCTTTGCCAAAACCTCTTACCCTGGATTCCGGTAACTCAGCATAGAATTCCCTGACAGGCGTGAAAACACCTGTATAGGTTGCAGGATTGGACCTTGGGGTTCTACCTATTGGACTCTGATCTATATCTATTACCTTATCTATATTCTCTATACCTTCAATTCTAGTATGAGGAAGGGGTAGATATCTGGACCCGTAGAACTTCCTCGCCAGAGTGCGATATAATATGTCAATAAGCAGCGTACTCTTCCCTGAGCCCGATACCCCTGTGAGACACATAAATCTATTCAGTGGTATATCGACATCGATATTTTTTAGATTATTACCAGCAGCTCCTATAATTTTTATATGCTTCCCGTTTCCCCCTCTCCTTCTTTTCGGGACAGGAATACTCTCCTTACCTGAAAGATATCTACCCGTTATGGAGGAATTATCCCTGGATAGATCTTCCGGTGTCCCTGTAAATACCACCTCTCCACCCCTGATACCTGCTCCAGGTCCAAGATCTATCACCCAATCCGATGCCATAATACTCTTTGAGTCATGTTCAACCATTATAACAGTATTCTCCATATCTCGCAGGGATTTAAGAGTATCAATTAATCGGAGAATATCTCGCTCATGGAGACCAATGGTAGGTTCGTCAAGGATATAGATGATACCCATAAGTCCTGAACCAATTTGAGTTGCAAGATGCACTCTCTGAGCCTCACCTCCTGCAAGTGTCTTTGTAGGTCTATCAAGGCTTAGATAATCCACACCGACATCTTCAAGAAAACAGAGCCTGTGTAAAACCTCGCTTATAAGTTCCGATGCGATCATCTGCCTCTGGTCAGGAAATTCGAGATTCTCCATAAATGATTTTGCCTCGCTTATATTCATTTCTACTACCTGGTGAATGTTCTTATCCTTGACCCTGACGCTTAATGCCTCTCTCCGGAGTCGCGCTCCCCCGCATTCCGGACAGGGTTGAACAACCATATACTTCTCTATCTCACTTCTTATCCACTCTGATTCTGTCTCCTTGTGGCGTCGGTTCAAGTAAGGAATAATTCCTTCCCATTCTCCTTCACCATATAGGATTATTTTTTTCTCACTACCCGTAAGTTTTCTCCAGGGATTTTCTATGTTAACTTCATACAAACGACTCATCCGCTCAATCTGGCGGTACAATTTCCCTCTGGGCTCCCCAACAGGAGCTATAGCACCCTCAAGAATTGAGAGGGAGTTATTGAAAATGATACAGAGGGGATCCACCTCCATCTCAGTCCCAATACCCTGACACCTCCCGCAGGCACCATACGGTGAATTGAAAGAGAAAAGACGTGGGGATATTTCAGGATAACTGATACCACAGTGAGGGCAGGCAAACTTTGTAGAAAATATTTCTTCTACTTCCTTTCCATCTGCTGCATCAACGCTTTTTACTTTAATTAGGCCATCAGTTTCCGAGAGTGCAGCCTCAATCGAATCCGTTATCCTGCTCCTTAAATCCTTATTTGGTTTTACTCGGTCAACAACGATATCGATATTATGTTTTTTGTTCTTATCGAGTTCCCCTACATCATCTATATCTCTCATTTTTCCATCCGCAATCACCCTGACATAACCTTTCTCTGCTATTGACTTTAATTCGTGTAAAAACGTCCCTTTCTTCCCGCGAACCATCGGAGCAAGGATAAGAAGCCGTGAATCAGGGGGATATTTTAATATCCGATCAACTATCTCATCCACAGTCTGTGATGTAATTTCACGCCCGCAATTATAGCAATATGGGATTCCAACTCGCGCAAAAAGAACCCGGAGAAAATCGTATATCTCGGTTACCGTCGCTACCGTAGATCTTGGATTCCTTGATAATTTTCTCTGTTCTATTGAAATAGTTGGGGATAGATTGGTTATTGATTCTACCTCTGGTTTGTCCATAATACCAAGAAATTGGCGCGCATAGGCAGATAATGATTCGATATAGCGACGCTGTCCTTCAGCAAAGATTGTATCAAATGCAAGAGAGGATTTACCAGAGCCTGATACACCGGTAATTATAACCAGTTTGTTTCTAGGTATCTTCAGATTAATACACTTTAGATTGTGGACCGAAGCACCTTTGATCTCGATGTTCCTACTCATAATTTGATATAATCCTCATGGCTTCTTTTGTATCAGCCTTTGTCTTTGTTTTTGCATAATCTCTCCTACGAAAAATCCCTTGAGTCGAGCAAGTTTTGCGAGGTATTTTATATCAATTTTCTTCACTTAAAGAAACTCCTCTTAATCTTTTTAGTCATCCCATTAAAGGATATAAGCAATTTATCTCCATCAACTACCTTAAGAATCTTACCCTTACCCCATATGGGATGTTCTACCCACTCATCACTACTGTTCTTTTTCGCCAGTCGTAGCCCCTCCTTATTCTCCGTTATGAACCCTAAACCCTCTATATCCCTGGCCGGCATTTCAGACAAAAATCGGGAAGGGATTAGCACCCTCGAATTCCCCCAACCCATCCCTCGTTTCTTGAAATAGGAAAGGTAAATCTTCTCTTTTGCTCTGGTTAAACCTACATAGAACAATCGCCTTTCCTCTTCTACCTTACCTTCTTTAATACTCCTGTAGTGCGGAATTATTTCCTCTCCCAGACCTGTAATAAAAACCACGGGGAACTCTAAACCCTTCGTATTGTGTAGAGTCATTAATGTCACATTCTCTTCTCTGTTCCATTCGTCTATATCTGTCTTTAGACCTACAAAAGTGAGATATTCCTCAGGAGAGCATTTTCCTTCTTTCTGTGTAAAATTCTTAACCGCTGAGAGCAATTCAAAAATGTTCTCTAACCTTGACTCTGCTTCTATTGTACCCTCCTCTTCTAAGATATCTATATAGCCGGTCTTTTCGACGATTGCGGAAAGAAGGTCATCTACTCTCTTAATATTATCAAGGGATGAAATAAGCTGGACAAAATTAGAAAGGATTAAATCATCCTCTGTGAGTTCTTTTGTGGCTTCCCATAGAGTAATATGTTTTTCTATTGCATAACTTTCAATTTTATTCCTTCTCGTCCTTCCGATACCCCTTCTGGGGGTATTAAGAATCCTCCTGAAAGAGATGGAATCCTTTTTATTGATGACAAACCAAATGTAGGCAAGCAGGTCTTTTATTTCTTTCCTCTGATAGAAGCGAAGACCGCCTACAATATTGTATTCGATCCCCTCTTTTAAGAGTGCATCTTCAATGGCCCTTGACTGAGCGTTAGTTCTGTAAGCAATCAGGATATCGCTTTTCTTCTTTCTTAACAATTCTTTCTTAAGTGCCCGAACGAGATTCCGGGCTTCATCATTCTCATCAAAACCGCTAAATAGGTTTATTTTACTCCCTTCCGATTTCACAGTCCAGAGGGTCTTCCCCTTTCTTTGGTAATTGTGATTGACCAGGGCGGATGCAACGTGAAGGATCGTTTTAGTAGACCTATAATTTCTCTGTAGCTTATATATCTTGCAATCCGGGAAATCTTCCTCAAAATCAAGTATATTGTTGATATCTGCACCTCTAAAACCATATATTGACTGATCATCATCTCCAACAACAAAGAGGTTTTTGCTCTTTTCTGACAACCTTTTTAGTATCATATACTGTGCATAATTGGTATCCTGATATTCATCTACCAGTTTATGCTTAAAAAGTCCGTTAAGTGCTTTGCGAACATTCCTGTTGCCTTCAAGTAAATTATAGAGATTAAACAAAAGATCATCAAAATCCATAGCATCATTCCCAAGCAGCCTTTTCTGATATTCTATATATATATCCTTGAGTCTTATCTGTTTGTAGCTTGATGGTTCAAATTCATACTCATCAATTAACCTATCTTTGAGATTTGATATTGCCCGCTGTATATAGTACACCGAAAACTCTCTTTCTCCAACATTTAAATTATTCATTACCCTCTTCAGTAAATTCCTTTGATCTTGCGCATCGTAGATCACAAAATTTCTGGAATAAGGAATCACTTCAGAATATTCTCGCAAGATGCGGGCACACATTGAATGGAATGTTCCTATCCATAATCCTCTAAAATCTGCTCTAACTAATTGATGAATTCTTTCTTTCATTTCGTCGGCGGCCTTATTTGTGAAGGTGACAGCAAGAATGCCGGAAGGAGATTCACCCAGATGGTCTATGAGATAAGCAACCCTATAGGTAATTACCCTTGTTTTACCACTACCAGCACCCGCAAGTACTAATGCAGGGCCTTCCCCGTGCATGACAGCCTTTATTTGTTCATCATTAAGATCTTTTAATAAATTCAAAAGATAAGAATAGAAGGGGCGGGAGAGTCCCGCCCCTTAACCTTTCTATTGAGATATAACCGTAAATTCAATCCTTCTGTTCTGCGCTCTTCCTTCCCTTGTCGTATTAGGCGCTATAGGCTTTGATTCACCGTATCCTCTGGCAACCAACCGTGAAGTATCTAACCCATGCTCGATAAGATATTGTCTTACTGACTGTGCTCTCGCTTCTGATAGTCTCTGGTTATATGAAGCAGAACCTACTGCATCGGTATGGCCACTTATCTCCACCTTAACATCTTTGTTTGCCTTAAGAACCTCGACCACTTTATCAAGGATGGCATATCCTTCAGGAAGTATAGTAGACTTACCCGAAGAGAAATTGATGCCTCTTAGAACAAGTTTCTTCTTCTCTTCAAGTTTTTCCATCAACTGTATGTTCTTTACTGTGGTTTCTCCATCCCTTATCTCTATTGGGAAGGTCTTGGGAAGATATCCTTCAGTGAATACATTTATATTATAGGTTCCGGTCGGTAACTCTGCTTTAAATATTCCCTTCTCAGGATCCGAAGCTATGGGGTTCATCTCTGTTCCCAGGAATTCAATATTGGCAGCCAGGGGAGTCTTTTCGCGATACGAACTCACGGTTCCAGTAAACATACCCCTTCGCTCTTTCTTCTTGCGCAGTACAGTGTTTATATTTACTTCTGAAGCCGCTTCCACAGTCACAGAGGCTTCCCTTGCGGTATATCCCTCCTTGGATACTTTTATATGATAGAGTCCAGGTAATAGCGAAATTTTAGCTTTCCCATTTTTATCCGTTTGGAATATCCCAACAGTAGTGTCACGAAAACTCACGAGAGCCCCAAGTGGTTCATCTGTATCTATGTCGTTGACGGATAAGGCTATAACTCCTTTCTTAGGTTTTACCTCTTTCTTTTCGGGTATAAGGTCGCCAGTCACAGTAATTCCAACCTTGAATCTCCATTTACTCGCATCCTCTATTCTACTTACAATTCTTCCACCTACATTTTCCCAATCAGGAACAAAATCTACATTATCATTTAAAATATAGTCTACACCAACGTCAAAGCCAAACTTATCAGGAGACATAAACCGAAGACCAAAAGCGGCCATTACCGTGTCAGTACCATTATCCACGGGATTGATACCTTTTGTTTCCAGCATAAAACGAACATTTGGTCCAGCTACAATCTCAAGCCCAACTCCCCACTTAATCAGGTTCTCCCTTTCCGCTCTCCGAAAATACACAGTATCTGGAATTGGAATCCCTGGAATGTCATCATTATCTCCACGGAATTCATAACCTCCATTTAGATGAAAAATAAGAGGATAAATCTCAATGTCACTTAATAAATCAAGAGAGATGTCACCCTTATTTTTCATGAATGACTCAAAGTGCTGATTGACAGTAAGCGAATCATCCTTAGCTGAATGAAAAAGAGATATACTACCCCTGACGTTACCACCTACCAGCCAACCAAAAGAATTGTCTTCACCTTTCACTACAGGGACATAAAACTTCAACCCCCCATAAAGATCTCTAATACCAAACATATATTCATCTTCCGGGTCGCCGAATCCCCCTCTCTGCTCTCCTTTTCCGTATATGGCTGTCCCCAAATAGAACTCCAGAAGGTCAACAATACCATAGGTGAAGCCCATTTTGGAAAACCCCGTATGATGAACTGTTTCAAAACCATCACCCAGCTGCGATGGATAGCTCTGCTGTGCGTAAGAAAGATGCATATTGAAAGAGAGGTTCCCCATCGGAAGTGTTCTTGCCGAGTAAAGATTTAATGTCCCACATCCCGAGCCAAATGAGGAATACCCTATAAATAAATACAAAAGTACAGACATTTACTCCTCCTTTTTATTCCATATTTTCCTAACAAAATTTCTAAACCGCTGGTTGTTAAGCAATGCCCTGTTAACAAAATGATAGGATTCAACCGATTCATCAGTATTATATAAACGCTGACAAAGTTCTCTACAGACAGCGTAGAGGAACTCTACAGCTATTGCAGGATTTTTCCTTTTTAATCTCTCTATATCAGTCTTTGTGACTCTAAGAACTTTGATATCGGAAATAGCCTCAACATCGGCACTCCTCACATCTCCAATTAAAACCCCCATTTCTCCAAAGAAGTTACCATAGCCAAGGGTAGCCAGCTTTATCCTTTCGTTCCCTCTTCTGAGAACCACACGAACTTCACCCTCCAGGATAATATACATAATATCCCCCTTTTCCCCCTCACGAAAGATAGTCTCACCCTCTTTAAATTCTTTATAAATAAATTCATCTATGAACTCTTTTTTATCTTTTATGTAGTCAAATAAATTGGATATTATCGCTACCTCCTATTAAATTTTTTAGGTCGTGTAGGGTTCGAACCTACGACCCCCGGCTTAAAAGGCCGGTGCTCTGCCAACTGAGCTAACGACCCATATATATAATCTATACCATCTCTCCTATTTCTCAACCCCTAATCTTTCAATTTCTCCAGAACGACCTTCCTTACTTCCTCTCGAATATCTCCAATCTTCTTTAGAATCTCATCGTGCTCACCTGAAACCTCTCTGGCAAATTCTTCATCCTTTATTGAAGGAAGATTTATCTTGACGTTTAAGGAAGCGGATTTGCATGCCGAGACGGCCATCTCGGAAGCTACTCCAACATCGCTTATTGCATTCACGTTTCCTATTCTTCCCATCTTTAAAGCCAATTCGATTGCCGAAAGAGCCTTCCTCATAACTTTAAGTGGCACCTCTGTCGCTCTCTTTGTCGTCACCTGGATCATTTCCTCCCTTTTCCTTTGCTCCTCTTCGGTATTCTTCTTCATTCTAAAAGCTTTCATCAATTGATTAAATGCCTCTGTATCTTCGTCACAGAGATCAAGGAATTCGCACTTTAACCCTTGTGACTCCCCGGCGATTTTCTCTGCTTCTTCCCAGTGTTCCTTATATTTGTTCTTTCCAAATGTTAGATTACCAACCATCGCTATTAGACTGGCAGAAAGTGAACCGCAAAAAGCAGCCACTGAGCCCCCACCAGGGGCAGGTGAATCTGATGATAACTCATCGGCAAACTCGGTAAGCGACAGGTCAGTCAGTCGGTCAATTTCCTTGTTTATTCTGTATTCAATGACCTTATCATCCGTATTAAACTCAGTAATATCATTAAGACCCAGGGATTTTACAGCATAGTGTATTATTTCCCTTTCCGAAACACCTCTGGATTTACCCTGCTTTTCGAGGTAATATTTACCTGCTTCCACCAGAGCATCTTTTGGTATAAGTCCTACCAATTCGCTTCCTGTAACACGGAGTCCCAAATCTCTTGCTTCCTTCCTTATTTCCTCAAATGCCTCATGGGGAGGTGTAATCTTATAATTTGTGAGATTTATCGAAATCTGAGCTAAACCGTATTCATCGACATACCACCCAATTGCCTTGGTAGCCTTGAGTTTTCCCGGTATTCTTAACGCAACCCCATTCTCATCCTTTACCACATTTCCATCCTTATCCTTCTTTATCCGCCCTGATTCTCTGACATTCAGTGCTATCAGGTGTGCGAGTTTTTTATCACTTGTATTGAGATTTACATTGTAGGCAATCAGAAACTCCCTTGCCCCAATGGCAGTTACACCGGCTTTTTCATTAAAAACAGGTTCTCCATAATCCGGTTTCCACTCCGGCTCCTTTATCTTCAACGGAAATCCTTCATACTCACCCTTACGAATATTGGCGAGATTCTTCCTTTGCTCTTCTGTCGCTGCCTCTTCATAGAGATAGATAGGAATCTTGAGTTCTTCTGCTACACGTGCCCCCAATTTTTTAGCAATTTCAATACATTCCTCCATACTTACATCCCTTACGGGAACAAAGGGACATACATCAGTCGCGCCCATTCTGGGATGCTCCCCTTTATGCTCTCTCATATCAATTACCAGAGAGGCTTTCTTAATAGCACGGAACGCAGCCTCGGAAACTGCATCAGGAGATCCAACAAAGGTAACCACTGTCCGGTTTGTATCTGCTCCAGGGTCAACATCCAGAAGCCATACTCCGGAAGTATTTTTTATCTCGTCAACTATTAAATTAATCTTCTTTTCATCCTGACCCTCTGAAAAATTAGGCACACATTCCACTAGCTTCATAAATCCTCCTTATGTTCTTTTACCAAGATACTTAAGGGAGTATGTGTAAATCCAAATTATCCCTTTAAAGTTGAGTCGTCTGTTGCTATTCTTTAACACCATTTCCTCTCTCAGCTTCCTTTCTAAACTACAAAAACTAAAAAGATTATACACTCAGGTTGATTATATGGAAGCCGTTAAGGTTGTCAAGGGTGGGTGGGTCTATGGGTAGAGGACAGCTGCCAGAAGACTGAGGATGGAGCAATATGGATTTCAGTGAAAAGTGTAGCTGATATTTTCATGGCATATTCCTTCTTATGGTGTATCTAACGATGTGTGTTGATATTTCGACTTGAAATTCAAAAAATACTTGACAAATAAGACTTTATCCCTTATAATATAGAAAATTAGTGAGAGGTGCTTATGTTTAGAAAGAGTTCCATTTTTGTAATCGATATAGGAAGTTATTTAGTGAAGACAATTGTAGTCGAAGGGACATCTAAAAAACCTGTTATGACAAAATGCAATATTTCAAACCTTCCTTCCCATGCAATAGTTGATGGTGAGATAATGGACAGAGAATCTGTCCTTGATACGGTTAGAAACAGCTTGGATGTATTGGAAGTAGAAAATAAGCAGGTTGTAAGTTGCATATCAGGTCGAGATGTGATTGTAAAAAAGATTAAGATGCCAAAAATGAACCAGGCTGAGGCCAGAGAACAAATCAAATGGGAAGCTGAACAATATATACCCTATGAAATTGAAGATATCTCACTTGATTTCCAGATTCTAAACCCTGATGCTGGTGAAGACTCTATGGAGGTACTTCTCGTAGGAGCAAAGAGGGATGCAGTAGAATCAAGAGTGCATCTTTTCCATGAACTTGACCTTGAACCTATTGTGCTTGATATTGCGGCATTCTCTCTTCAGAACATCTATGAATTCAATCATTCTCTTGAACCGGGAAAGCTTGTTGGTCTATTCCACATTGGAGCTCAATATACAACTATGAGTTTTATTGTGGGCGTAGTAAATCACTTCACCCGGGAGGTACCAACAGCTGTTAACACACTGATCCAGGCACTCCAGCGGGAGGCAGGAATAGATTGGGAAAGAGCAACTGATATCATAAGGACAGGGGAAAAAGGCAGTATAGACCAATATGCCTATCAGAATGCAATGGAAAGTTTCCAGGATGATTTAGGAATCGCTATCGAAAGAGTACTGCCTTACTTACCCGAAGGTTTTGAAAATTTTAACCAAATCGTAATAAGCGGTGGAGGTAGTCTAATGTCAGGCATACCAGAATTTCTTAACAAGAGGTTTGGAGCGCCTGTTGAGATTATGAATCCATTTATAGAATTTTCGTATGAACACGAGTCATCCTATATACATGTAAATCCCGAAGAGATGGGGCCAATTCTTGCACCATCTCTTGGTCTCTCTTTGAGAGGATTGTAATGATAGAAATTAACTTAATTCCTGAAGAAGAGCGAAAAAAGATAAAGAAGGTTAGATTTAAAAGACCAACTATTGCAATTCCCGGGCTTGATATGATATTAAGTATCCTTTTACTCCTTGCAGCTGTCGGGACTTTATTTTTTATGAACAAAGGTGCAACAACAAAAATTAGTGATTTTGAGGATAAAATCGAATCTTCAAAAAAAGAACTGAAACAACTTGAAAAGGAAAAACAAATAGTGGAAAATCTTCAGAATCGGCAGCAAGAACTCAGCAGATGGATATCCCTTGTTCAAGACCTGAATAAAGGTCGTTCTCTGACCACTCATGTTATGGACGAAATAAACCTATTAAAACCCGATTATATGTGGTTGGTTTCATTCGAAGAAAACGAGGGTAATTTCAAAATAGAGGGAAAAACCTTTTCTAACCTCATAATATCCAGTTTTATGGTCTACCTCAGAGAATCCCAATATTTCTCGGATATTAGACTACAAGAAGTATCGGAAAAGAAAGAAAAAGATCAGCGAGTAATGGGATTCACTGTTAGCGGCAGAATAATCTCGGGAAGTGGGGGCTAAGTTATGAAAAAGATAAGACCTTCGATCTTTATTGCAATTTTTGCGATTCTCGTCTTTGCAGGTGGGTATTTCACCACAATAAAAGGTAAAAAGGAAGTGATAAAAGAAAAACAGGAAGAGTACCAAACATTGCAGAGTAAATTAAGAAAAACAATGGCAGTGGTTAAGAGAAAGGAAGAGGCTAACAAAAAACTCCAAATTGTAAGTAAAAGATGGGAACAAGCAAAAAGAATGTTACCAAAAGAAAGCTATATCCCAGAATTACTTGGAACGCTTACCAAATTGAGCGGAACATATGAGGTAGAAATAGAATATTTCAAACCTCTCTCTCAGCATACGAGAGAGAAATATGTTGAAGTCCCAATCGAAATGAAAATAAGTGGTGGTTATCACGAAATAGGTCGATTTATGGCAGCTGTGAATAATATGGAACGTGTGGTCAACGTTAAAGGTCTAAAATTAAAAGGGAAAACAGAGGAAAAAGCAGAGGAAGAAGAGTATAAAATATCTGCCTCTTTTACCCTCATAACATATGTCTCTAAAGGAGGGAAAATTGAAGGGTAAATTAATAATAGTATTATTCAGCCTTACATTCCTGTTTTTACCTGGCTGCAGTGAAGAAGGAGGTACTTTTTTCAACAGGATATTATCAGAGGTAGTTGCGAGATTTTCTCCAAATACAGAAAAGAAAGCTGACCTTATCAACCTTGTAACAGCAGCAGAAAAAGACAATAAAGAAAAAGGAGAAAAGGCTACCATCGAAAAAGATACCACCTCTGAAGACACGCTTGCAGTAATAGCAGAGGCTCTTCACTGGGAAAAAGTATACTATTCGGATAGAAACAAATCCGACCCATTCAGACCACTTCTAACTGCGAGAGAAGGGGAAGAGAAAACAATTAACGTTGACCTTGCAAAATTGATAGGAATAATATGGGGTAAGAATGGATATCTTGCTCTGTTAAAGGAAGGGAACTTAGGATATGTGCTTAAGGAGGGTGATAGAGTCACAGATGGAAGAGTATTGAGAATCACAGAAGACTCGATTACATTCCTGCTCCACAGATTCGGAGAGCAAAATAAAGTTACCTTGACTTTAAAAAAAGAGAGGTGAAAATGTACAAAAGAATAGGGATATTTGCAATTCTGCTACCCTTTATACTTATGTCCTCAAATTTACTTCAAGCTAAACTTACCAATATCACTGTTCGAAATGTGGAAAAATACACCGATGTGGTATTTGATCTCACAGACGAGATAAGCTATACTGACTTCAGAATGGATAGTAAAATAGTCATTGACCTTTTAGAAGTAGAGAGCGATTTTGAGGGGAGAAGCTGGACAATTAATAAAGGGGAAGTAAAGAATATAAGGGTATCCAGGATTCCTTCTGCCGAACTCACAAGAATTATTATAGAATGCACTAAAGAGTTCAACTACACAATAAATACTCCAGGGAAAGGCATAATTTCCCTGAAACTGAATACTAATACGGAACCTTTCTCTACCTGGGAAGCATCCAGTGTACCAACAGAAGAGGCTGTAGCGGAAGAGAAAGGAAAAGAGGTCCCTTCCCCTACTAGAGATGTACTTGAGAAAACTGGACTCTCTATGAGATTAGAAAGGGCAGATCTGGTCACAGTACTTCGTTCCATCGCTAAATATAGTGGAAGGAATATGGTAATAGGGGATGAAGTAAAGGGAGAGATCTCAGTAGAATTAAAAAACGTCCATTGGGAGAAGGCCCTAGACCTTATCCTTAAAACAAAAGGATATACCTATATTATTGAAGAAAACATAATAAGAGTAGGCACTGCTGAATCATTCTCGGAGGAGCGGGAGAAGGGAGAGCTGGCAAAACCTCTGGAGCGAAGTGTCTTTTCCCTCGAATTTACTACCCCAAAGGAGATTGCAAAGACTGTAAAGAGTGCTCTTACAAAGCGTGGCACAGTGGAAGAAGACGAAAGAACAAATTCCATTATAGTAACGGATATCCCCTCCAAGATAGAAGCGGTAAAAAAGCTGGTAGAGGTACTGGATAAAAAAACACCGCAGGTTGTAATCATCTCCAGGGTTGTGGATCTGGATAGAAGCGCTGCTAAAGAACTGGGGCTTTCATGGGAAGTCACCAACCTCCGAAATGCTGATTGGAATATTGAAGGGGATGTTTCTCACGTAACCCCACCTGAACCGGTTTCGGGTGTATATTTGAATGTAGGAACGGTGAAGAATTTTGCAAAAATCTCGGCAAGACTGGCAGCTATGGAAAACACCCAGCGACTAAAGACAATAGCCAATCCTCGAATTACAACTGTAAACAACAAAAAGGCAACGATTTTTGGTGGAAAGAGATTCGCAGTGACAACCACAGATATTCATGGTCAGCCTATCACCAAGTGGTATCAAGCAGGTATTGATTTAAGTGTTACTCCCCACATCAATTCTTTAGAGGACATTACAATGGACATCACGGTTGAATTGAGTGATGTAGTACCAACAGCAACGACTCCAACAATCACTCAAACAAAAGCCACTACACAAGCTCTGGTTAAAAATGGACAGACCCTTGTTATAGGAGGATTTATCAGTAAGACTACCTCTAAGACAAAGTCAGGCATACCGATTCTTAAGGATATCCCTCTCATTGGGAACTTATTTAGCAAAACATCGACCGAGGAAAGAAATAGGGAAGTTTTAATATTTATAACCCCTCATATAGTAGTGAGTGAATTAGAGGGAAAGATTTAGAATTTGAAAAGAACATTAAAACTTGCCCCATAACTTGTTGTGGCATCATTCGCAATTTTTCTGTTGAGATAGTTACGATAATTAACTGATAATCCACCAGAAACCATATTGGAAAAATCGTAATTACCTTGAAGGCTAAAGGTAATATTTCTGCTATCCTGTTTAATTTCCTCATTGTTTGTAGTAAGATTAGTGGATATTTCCTTGTTATTCTGCATTGTGAATGTTGCCTTTAAGTTTATGGGCTTTTTCCATTGTAATCTACCAAGAAGTGGTATTGAGAGCCCGTTTGATGTAGGTTTAAAGGAATAATCCCCGATTACTTTTATATCATAAGTATTGGCATGAGAATGAATCCTGTAAGATCTATTGGTGTAATTATCTCTTTTCGTATAGCCCGATTTGATGTTTATATTAAAACCGTTTTTAAACTTAAGATCAAGAGTTGGGGACAATTGAAGCGTTGCACTACCTTCTGAATATTCCTGCCCTACAAGACTCCTGGTGGTAGTCGAATCTATATTTACTGATATATTGAATCTGGAACTCTTTATTAGACCTTTGAATAGTGGAATATAATCATCAATATTTGAGATTTGAATATTTGCATCGGGGAAACTGAGCGTTGCTGTCTTATTTGCTGATACCGAATTTCTTAATTTCACTTCATCCGGTCTTGTTTCCGTGAAGCGTCCACTTACATCTATCTTAACCCTTCCTATATTGAACCCGGAAGAAAGGTTATACTGCTTAGTCCCTGTCCCCCCATCTGAAGGATTATTCAAAGCGATAAATTCACCCCCAGGTTCAGGCTCTATCCCGTAGCGAAACTTATAGTCAGGAAAGGCATTCAGGTAGGCAAAGGAGGTATTCCTGCTAAAAGAAGAGGTAAGACGAATAGAATTAATATTGTCGGCGAATCTTCTAATTACAGGGAGTTTTTTGAGTATCTGGTTTAGTTTTAAATTATCGTTTATAGTGATAGTTCTATTCTGACTCACACTTCTTACATCCAGGGTGTCGCCAAGTGTTTTTGAATAATCAATACCATGATTCTCTGTGAAGCTATTTGAATATGTTAAATTTATATTATTTAAATTAAACTGATCCGAATTATGGTTTGCAGTTATTCCTTCCCTTAGTGATACATTCTTTCCTAATCGACCACCATAAAGTAAGTTCTGCTTCCCGGAAATACTGTAATTTAAATTAATCCATCTAATGGGTTTATATGTAAAACCTCCGGATGGTGTTACTTCCTCTACGGGTTTTACAGCGGTCTTTTGAAAGACAGAATCATCTTTCGAATAGGTATACCTGTTACTTATATTATTCTTATAATCAGCATTAAAATGAAGATTAATCGGCATAAGAGAAGCTGAACCACCGGAAAGTATCGGTGGGGAAACTGAAGGTAGGGGCAAATTGTACTTGAAGCTAGCCGTTTTATTGACAACGGTATCAGCTTTCTGTTCAGGCTGAAAGGTTTTACTAATAGAAAAGGAACCATTGATACGGATATTATTAACTGTATATCTTAACAACCAATTATCGGAAGGAGATGAGGGCCTCGCAATGTTACCCGATACCTTCTGAAAATCACTTAGACTTGACTCATTTCTTCTTTCTTCCTCTGGTAGGAGTATATCTGAATTCCTTCTATACAAAGGAACTTCACTTGATCTATCATACTTAAAAGTGAGAGGCATTTTAACAAAATTGCCTATAAACTTTCCCGCATTAGATTTTACATTAAAATTATGGGAAATCGTTCCCTTGTCTCCTATATTTCGTAAGGCATCTAAATTGTTTTTATAATTTGCTGATTTCCTGTGAATAGTATAGGAAAGGTCTGGGATAAGATCTCCAATATTTGATGATACAGATAGACTCAAATTGCTTCCAATATCGGTATTTGCCCCCATTAAAATAATATCATCAAAATAGACCTCCCCTGTAAAATCATCCTGGTTGGGATTCACAACACCCAACTGAATATATGCAACATTCTTTAGTGTTGGATTACCCTTTAAGGAATACCTGCCTTTTAACGTATCATTTTGCAATTTTAGACTATAAAAGTCCTGAAAATCAATATCAAGGGTATCCCAACCATCCATATAGAGATAACAGCTGTACTGATAATAATTGGAGGAATCAGTAAGCAGACGCAGGAATATCATAACAGAATCACTTGTATTACTCGTTGCCTGGGAGTAGAAAAGAAGGGATTTATATAATCTTAAATCGTATCCCTTACCAGAACTACCACTGGGGAGTTCAAGATAAGACTCAGCAAGACAGGTATATTTATTTTCCAGTGAATCTACCTTGAATACAAGTGACTGTTCCTTTGAATAACCTTCGTATATCTCTCGTTCCTGCTCCACAGGTGGAACGTAATCCTCATCTTCAAAACTATTTCGGTATGTGATAAGGAATTTCCCGCCGGGTGGATTCGAAAAATGAGAGGGGTCACTACGTACGCCTTTATCCACCCATCTGTTACCAACAATGGCTACCCCTGCTATGTTAACTCTGGTAGCTTTATCAACTTTAGTAGTCCAGATCCGGGTATATAATATATTTTCAAAACTGGGTTCCCCGATTTTTTCATAATAAATAGAATCAGTGAGAGGAATCCGATACATCTTCCACCCATCTGAGCCATAATTCACGACCAATTCAGAGGATTCTAAATCAATCCTGTACCTGAAGTATTCATCCTTACTTTCAAGCATATGGTCCTTGTTGATATCCTCGGAATCAAGACGCCTGTTGCCTTCTTTCCTGTGTAGTTTCAATGAATCCTGAAAGGTCTTCAGTTGATCCGGATAGTCATCCCTTCCATCATCAAGTGAATCCACTATGTACGTCCATTTGTCATCATCAAATGCCACGCCATCGAGGCCGGTATCCTCTCCCAGTTCCAACTCAAAATTACCATTCCTATCCTCAGTATCTATGGTACCATTGGGCTTAAGTAATGAATCAGAACCATCTGAAGCGCGCGCCCATCTTGGCATATCTTCCTTCATCTTTGACCCGAGTTCCAGAATAATTTCCCCATCCTCTCCCTTAACCCATACCTCTAAATATTTCTTCTGGGAAAAATCCTCATAAGCAGAAAATGCTCTCATTATGCCTGCCCAGCTATTACCAATATACACATTTGGTAGGGAGGTATCGGGCTGAAAATACAACACCATGGTGCCAATATACTGACTCCGCTGGGTGGTAGGAAGCTCAGGATATATATAAGACTTTGGTATACGAGAGTTAAACCAGTCAATCTTCCCTACCTGGTCAATTTGAACCGAATTATCAGGCTGACTGCAATAGTTCCATAAGCCTGCAGATGTCTCCAATTCCCTTGAGAGCTTTACTGATTCCATATCATCCAGATAACTCTTCCCATTAGTTGCAGGATTCGGTAAAGAAAACCCATAAGAACCCCTGACTCTTATCTTTGATTCGTTTTCAGGGTCAAAAAAGGGCAAACCCCGCGTGATATTACCTAATACCCCAAGCCCTCTTTCTGTAGAAAAATTTACTTCACCTCGTGTAATATGAGAGGGTTCCATTCCTACCCTGGGATGGGGTTCAGGGTTAGAACTCGAACGGAAGGCCAAATCGAGATTGAGTTCGCTATTCGGAAAAGGTTGGGCTTTAATATTCGCTTTTGCTATATATCTTGAAGTAAAAGAAAAAAGAGGCTCGGTATCATAAGTATAACCTATCTTTGAATCGGGATTAAGATTTACATTCTCAGTGAATACAACTCTACCGGTGTTGTAATCTATCCTATAATCAACGCTTCTTCTAAGTGTATCACCGTCAACAACTATAACCTCTGACGAATCGACCAGATCTCCATATCCAATAAAAAATTCTCCCTTTGAAGAAGCAGCGGTAATTACTATGCTGTAGTTCTCTCCCTCACCGCTCACAAGGGCTCGTTTATTATATATTATAGGAACAGTGTCTGCACCCAGGGCAGGGTTTACGAACGGCTTATCATAAGGAAAAATTATACAGCCATCACTCCAGAGAACCTGCCCTATATCTATTTTACCATCAACAGGACTTACATCAAGACCAAGTAGCTCAATATACTCTTTACCACTCACTGGCTCTATCTCTATAGCATCTTCTCCAGCAATCATTTTATATATTGTTACGTCCACAGAAGTAGGGTTTTCTGTCCCAAAAGAATATATATTCTTCATCATTAGATCCCAGCTAGGATCTCCTGCAGCGGGACTTTGTGAACAGAGTTGTGCAAGGATGAGGGTATCGCCCTCGAGAGAACCGAGCGTGTCAATCCTACCGAGACTATCATCGTAGTAAACATACCATAGACCAAGTCTTTTGTTAGAATGGCTCTTGGTGACATGGAGATAGGGGAAAAGGCTACCGTTTGAAAGGCGTAAATAACTTAACTCATAATCATCTCCATAGATAAGTTCAACAAATTCAGCATCTTCATCCAGAGGATTCCCATTGATGTCTGTAAGGTGTGCAGGTCTATGACCAATTGAGGTATTCTCCTGTATGAATAAAACAAGAGATATAAGTGAATCCGCCTCCGATAGACCAGTATAATAGTACTCATCCCTCACATATTGTCTCTCATAGAGCGAATCAGAATGACTTGAAAATGAATAACTTTCGGTCTTACTCGATGTATTACTCTCCAATTTCCCGGCTATGAGATCAAAGGAAGTCGAACCAAGAGCACCAATTGTTTGAATACCAAAAACGCTTTGATTTCTGCCACCTCCAAGTGCCTTGAGATCCCCTGCATCAATCTTCTGCACAATATCATCTTCGTCACCCTCATACCAGATCTTTAACTTATTATCCGGTTCCCTGGCTTCAGAATCATGATTAATCTTAACATGGATTTTTTCTCCCACTGTCCCTTGTATATTTGCGCGCAGACGCTGCTCTAATTTTATCTGAGGAAAAGCAGAGGTTTGCAGACCACTAAGGGAAGTACTCTGATCCCTACTGAGATCGAGGGAAATTTCTTGAGAACCATCCACTGCTATATGTCCCCCTTCTCCAATTATATAACTGAGGCCCCGTGGCATCTTTATCGAAAGGTCAATATCAGGTATTATCCCACCCCCTGTACTACCCTTCCGGCGGAGTGCCTCACTGATAAACTTTTGTAGTGAAGCTCTGAAATTGCGAAGGAATAATTCCCCACTCCATTCTTCAAAAACACTCAATTTAACTGTATATAGGTATTGATCCTTGTAGTAATAGTCATCCACTATAACCTCCCCGACCTGATTATGAAATTCAGAGAGGTCTTCGATATAATAATTATTGACAGGAAAGCTTACGAAATTGGAGTATGATAAAAACAGGATAATCAAGCTATACATTTGACATTAATATTGCTAATTCTATGGCTTGCTTCATACTACCAGGATCAGCCAACCCTTCCCCTGCAATATCAAAGGCCGTCCCGTGATCAGGAGAGGTCCTTGGGAAAGGAAGGCCCAGTGTAACATTTACGCCTTTCCAAAAACTCTTCAACTTAAAGGGCACCATACCCTGATCATGATATAGGGCAACCGTACAATCTCTACAATCCCTTTCTTGCATTGCCCAGTATGTATCGGGAGGAAAAGGCCCTTCGACATTATATCCCCTATTCCTAAGTTCCTCTATCGCGGGTTCCACTATCTCTATTTCCTCCCTACCAAAAAGACCAGAATCCCCTGCATGAGGGTTTAGTCCCAGTACACCAAAACTTGGATTGGAAATATTCCAGTAATTTTTAAGACCCTTGGAAGCTAACTCGATTTTCTCTACGATAAGTTTTTTTGAGAGAGCAGAGGGAACTTTTGATATAGGGATATGAGTTGTAATGAAAATTACCTTCATCAAATAAGAGACCATCATCATAACGTACTTATCAGTCCTACATTCTTTTGCAAGTAATTCAGTATGCCCTGGATAGTTATAACCGGCAAGCGATAAGGCTTTCTTATGAATCGGAGCCGTAACCAATCCATTACATATCCCCGTTTTACATGCACCTATCCCTTCTATAATCGAACGGTAAGCAATATCTCCATTCTCCTTACAGACCCTACCCATAGAGAATTCTCCAGTGATATCTATTATTTCTATTTGCTTTGGGAATGGAAGATTCAACTTTTTAGAATAGTATTGAAGTGCGTTCTTATTGCCGAAAAGAATTGCCTTTTTGTCAGAAAAGGAGAGTGCCTTTAATGTGACTTCTATCCCTATCCCACCCGGGTCACCCAGAGTAATCCCAATCATCTATAACCCTATAATATTTATCCCCCTCATTATTCCTTATCATTTTTTCGGGAATTGTAATTATCTCGTATATCTTTTCTCCTATTTTTATTTTCATACCGATATAAACACTCATAGAAGGTTTGATACTTTTATCTACAATACTTATGGTACCTTTTTCTATAAGTCCCTTTGCTACTGTTCTCCTCTTTATTATCCCAACCTTCTTGAGAAAAAGATCCAACCTCATAGCTTCTTTATAAACACCTCTTCTTTTATTCCTTCAAACCATTCCTTAAGAGCCTTATCCACCATTCGCTGGTATAACATATTATGAATGTTTGTTTTTACCTCAGAAAAAGCAGGAATCCCACCTTTTCTTTTTTCAACAACACGAAGGAGATAAAAATTGCTGCCCTGAAGGACTGGACTATATATCTCTCCTTCATCCAGTGTGTCAACCAAAGCAGATAGTGAATACCCCAGTGCTTTTATAGGTATTGCACCCATAGAGATAATTTGCCTGTTCAGAGTTGAGTCGCCTCTTTCCCACCTTTCCCGAATCTCACCTGCCCTCTTTTCTGCAGCACTTAGTTCTTTTTCGCTAAAATCGAACTGGAGGAAAATATGTGCCAGTTCCACCCCATCGATATCACTTTTTTTCAATTGAACGATATGATATCCTTTTGGCGACTCAAAAAGACCTACCTCACCCGGAGGAAGTTCCATAACCCCTGAAAGGTAAGGTGGTAAATCTTCCGCCTTAAAAGTGCCAAGCTCTCCCCCAACATATTTTGTTCCAGTATCATCGGAGTACTTATTCACAAGAACGGCAAAATCAGTACCCGAGTAATACAGAGAAATTATCCTTTCTGCTAAAAGATGGAGCTTGTTCTCTTCTTCCGGAACAACAGGGACATCCAACCTCTCAATGGCAACAGTTTGGGGCAAAGCAAAGGAATCTTTATGTGTCTCATAAAAAACTCTAACGCGTGCAGGTGGGACATTAATTCTACCCTGAAACTTACTCTGAATTAGTTTACGGGTGTAAATCTGGATACGCAACTCTTCATCGTATAGGGAATCTATATAGGGATGGGAAAGCATAGATTGAAGACCTGGCATTTGCTCAAGTAAACGTGACTTTGCATCATTCACCTCTTCTTCACTTACCACTACTGTCTCCTCCCTTGCTACACTTACAATCACCCTCCCCATTATCATCTTATCAAGAAGTTCCTCTTGCCTCACTCCTGGATAAAGACGCGAAAGGTGCATTACTTCCTGTTTCGTGATACCGCTTGTTCCAACCACACCCAATAGCTCGTCAAAACTCAAGAATAATAAAAATAAAAGCATTACTGTGTAGTTTCAGACGGTAGAGAAGGTGCTCCCGGGGAATATATTCCCAATTCTTTCTCCAAAACCCCTGGATACACTTCCTGGTCGTATGTCTTTTGCAACGAATCTATAATGGCCTCGGACCTGATACGAAACTTCTCCTGCCTAAGCTTCTGCATAATTAATTCTGCAACATCTTCGTATTCAAGTCGTTGTGGACTCTTTTTACGGCTAAGCAGTTTTATAATATCATAGCCAAATTCCGTCTGCACTACAGGGGTCATATCTCCTGACTCCTTAAGAGAAAAGGCAATCTGTTCAAAAGTAGGTAACTTTACAAGGTCTCCCTTGCGGAAGGAACCAAAATATCCCCTTTTCTTCGCTGTAGCTGAATCAGTTGAGTATCTCCTTGCCAGGGTTACAAAACTCTGACCCTCTTTTAGTTTTCTGAGGACCTCCACCCCTTTTTCCTGTGAATTCAGGGAAATATGCGACACCTCAATAACTGTATTATAATCCTCTTCATGCTCTTCGAAATAGGCCCTTGCCTCATTTTCAGGGATAAATCGACTGTTTGCAAGCATTTCCTGAACATAAGCCTGTGTGATTACCCCTCGCTTCACCTGTTCCAACTGTTTCTCAACCTCGGGTCTATTCTCAAACCCTTTCTTTAAAGCATCCTGATATATCAATTCATTCGAAACCCAGTTGTCCAGAATCATCTTGCGAGTCTCTGGCGACGTATTTATCAGCATTTGAGGAGGTATCTGGGTTAGCAATTCCTCAACAGTCAGGGTAGTTTTGCCTACCCTTGCCACTATTTCGCCCTTCTCTTCTTTCTTACAGCCAGGGAATAGAATTATCCCAATCAAAGCTAAGAAACTTAATGATACTCTTATTTTAAGGGACACAATGCCTCCTTTTCTGTTTAACCTTTTATTTTTCTTCCTGCGCTGGTACTTCTTTTTCCTCTACTCCCAAAATCCGAACTCCAAACCTGTCCTTGTTTTCCTCGAATATCTTATTCTCTCTCTCTTCCCTTTTATCCCTTTCCAGATCCTTGGTTACACGATATCGAACAGTTAGAAATTCAGGGATATAGGATTTTTTTACATCGGTCACCTTTAGGATGGCCCAAATATCATTTGTTTTAATCGGTTCTGAGATTCTTCCCACGCTAAGCCTTGAAGCTACTTTTCCAATTTCTCCTTTATAACTCTCTTCAATATACCCTATGAGACCTCCTTTCTTCTTCTCAGGACCAATAGATTTCTCGGCTGCCAGTTTCTCAAAATTCTTTCCTCTTTGGAGCTCTTTTCGAATCTCTTCCGCTTCCTCCCTGGCTTTCACTTTAATCAGGTATACCTTTCGTTTTTCTGGAACTTTGTATTTTTCTTTATTACCTTCGAAGTACTGCTTTTGCTCTTCCTCACTTGGGTGTGTAAGGGGCTGCACTTCATAGGCTTTCCATCGGCTGACAGTGCCTCTCATCAACTCATCCTTGAAATCCTTCTCGAATGACGGCCCTCTATGAATACCCAATCTTTTAGCCTCTATCATCAGAAAATTATAGGTAATCCTCCATTCAATAAATGACCTCGCCTCTTCTTTATTCTTTAACTGAGGTAGCTGTCGCATTAATTTAATATCACGAGAGAAATCCCGAATCGTATACGCACCAAGAATACTCCTTGCCAGAACTTTATCCATATCCTCCATCTTAAATTCCGGCCTCATACCCCCCCTTGTCTTCCCTTGTGGAGCTGGAACACGGGAAGCAAGTAAAACCAAGCCCTTCGGGTCAACATTCGTATTAAGAATCCATCTAGCATAACTTAAATATTTATCGGCAAGGTTTTTCATTTTAAGCTTTTCTATATTCCCTCTGAGTCCATCTTCCATCTTGCTGTAATCCTGGAGTTCCCTATCTTTGATTTCTAAAACTTTAATGATACACCAGACCTTCTCCATCTTTAAGGGGAAAGAAATTTCTCCTTCTTTCATACTGAATATTTTCCTCACAAGAGGACTGGCACCATAATTCCATTTTACCCATCCAATATCCCCTTTCTGATTTTTCAATCTTATTATGGTTGAATACTCCTCCGAAACCTCTCCAAAATCCCTACCCCGCATAACCTCCGCCCATGCTTCATAAGCTGTCCTAAAATCATTAGTTTGGATAAGTTTAGCATTAACCTCTTTACTAAGTCGTTTGTATAGGAGGAACGGTTCTGCAGAGTTAAACTTACTCGCTCTAATTACCTCAAAATAAAGGTTTTTTACCAGTTTCTCCCCAAAACGTTGTTCAATACCTGGTCTCACGGAATCCTCGTATCCCTTCTCCTTTGCGATCTCAAAGAAAACCAGTCGCTTAAGATAGGCATCAAGAGTGAGATTCCGCGGAATATCTTCCCTATAGATTGTTCTTCCCCCTACTTTCGCTACAGGTTCACTTGTAACATTACTGAAAAACAAAGAAATAAGCAACAATGATATCATATATGCCTCCTTTCTCGTCGCTTCTTAGAACCCAAGATATAAGATATATAGTATAAGTCAAGTGCATATTGCAAAGACTAAAAAAATCAAAGAGTAAAGAAAATTTACCTTGCTCACTAACTACCCAACTAATTATTTCTGCCCAACAACGAGTCTGATTGTATCCCCAAGAGTCACCTCAACACCGGCTAAAGGTGTTTGAAGGAGAACTTCTTCTTTCACGGATTTTATCCACTTTATAGGAGCAAATTCAAGTTCATAATCGGCAAGGATTTCTTTTGCCTCCGAAAGAGGTAAGCCAATAAGGTTAGGCATCAAAAATACCTCCCTTTTTTCTTTCCCAATAAAAATTGTAAGCTTTCCTCCTTTTTCAAGGCTGTCTTCTATACTGGGTCTGGTCTTTATAATGGTGCCGTCTTTTTCTTCCTCTTTAACAGGTATGTTTATAATAATTATGTTTGTAATCCCATAATGATCCAACGAATCTATAGCCTTCTCTCTGGAAAGACCTATTATGCTGGGTAATCTAATTTTCCCGGGTCCTTTACTCACAATAAGTTTTATAACACTGCCGATCCTAACCTCCTCCTTTTTACTAGGTATGGTCTCTATAACCCTTCCGCTTTCTACTTCCCGGGAATAAACGCTATCCTGGATTTCACTCTTTAGCCCCAACGATTTAAGGAAATCCCTGGATTCCTTTATGGTCATATGTTTAAGATAGGGAACATCCACTGTTCTACTATGAGCTGATATAACAGGCATAAGGAAGTAAAAAGTTAGGAAACCAATAAAGAATGAACCAATGATGAGCCCTACATAGGTAAAAATCTTCTTCATTTAAGAAGCTTCCCTGTTTATGGTTATATTAACTCTGGACCCTTTTTTCATCGTTTCACCTGGCTTTGGGTCCTGGGAAATAATTATATCAAAAGGATATTCTGGACTGGTTATCTCCCGTATGTCACCAAGCTTCAAACCCCTCTCACTCAATATATTCTTTGCTTGATAGAGAGCTTTCTTCCTGACATCCGGAACTTCCACCTCTTCAGGTCCGGAGGAAACGATAAGTTTCACAGCTATATCTTCTGTTATCTTTTTGCCAGGCTCGGGGACTGTAGCTATAATTTTACCTTCTGGTTCTGACGAAAGTTTTTCCTCGACCTTCCCTACTTTCAGTCCTTTCTCAGCTAAAAATACCCTTGCCTGATTAAGTTCAAATCCCGTTACATCAGGGATTATTATTTCTCTTTTCAGAATTTTCTCTTCCACAGGTGCCCCATCACTCACTACTACTTTCACAATCCCTCCCTTTCCGATTTCTGTTCCAGGTGCTGGCTCCTGGTATATTATTCTATCCTTCTCTATATCCGGGTCACTCTTTCTCTCCGCGATAATAAGAGAAAGATTGTTTCTATCCATTATCATCTGTGCTGTTTGGATATCCAACCGCTCAACATCAGGAACCTCTAAAGCAACCTCCTTACTTTTCTCTAGAATATTCGGGACAAAGTAAACCATAGAGAAACTCACTAAAGCAGAGACAATCAAAGATGTTAAAAAAGACAACCAGAATATTTTTGCCGAGCTCTGAGTATAATACATTATAACCTCCTATATTTGCTACAGAGACACCCCAGTACGGTCAGTTCCTCCCTACGGGGCAAGCAGGGTTCACAGAGAAATTTATTTTGTTTGTTTTGACTCATATCTTTAACCACCTATTTCACCAAGGAAATCAGTTGTCTTGTCCCAGAGAAGAACCCCCAAAACCTCATTTTTCGACATTGAGCCACACTGATGTGCATAGATTTTTTTAATTTTTCACCTTCATAAGTTAATATCTGTGTTAATCTATGTCTAAAATAATGGTGGTAAGTGGGGCATTTTGCAATTTTCAATTTACATTTCTCATTTTGCATTTGAACACTGACTCTGTGGCTAATAATCAATTTTCTCTTCTTATTATTGCTCCGAACCCCCCATTCGGTGTTTCAAAACCTGGAATTGTAAACAGGAAGGGCTCATCTTTATCTAATGGTTCCAGCTTAAAATCAGGATTCTCCTCAAGAAAACGATAAAGTTGCTCCTCATTCTCTTCGGGAAGTATGGAACAGGTCGCATAAACTAAACTTCCACCTCTGCCTAGATTCTGGGATGCTGTGCTTAATAATTCCAGTTGCAAGATTTTTAGAGATTCGATTGTTTCGGGTTTTACATTCCACCTGAGATCTCCTCTTGCGGCCATAACACCGGTCCCCGAACAGGGCACATCAAGCATTATACGACGCACATTTCTAATATAAAACTTTCTCGCATCTGCCCTTATAGGAAAAACACTCTGCAGGTCCAATCTTCTGCAATTACAAACGACCTTATCAAGATTCTTGATATCCACTGATAGAATCATCCCCTCATCCCCCATAATCTCAGCAATACCGGTACTCTTTCCACCGGGAGAAGAACAAAGATCCAGAACTATTTCACCTCTCTTTGGAGAGAGCATCTCTGTAATCAACGTCTGGGTAACTGACTGTACCTGAAAAAGGCCCTCCTGAAAGGCACGTGTATAAAGGACAGAACTATCGGTCAATAGATTATATTTACTTACATTACTCTCTTTAGTTTCTACACCTTCACTCATAAGTTGCTCCTGGAGTTTAGAAGGAGTTATCTTCAGGCGATTTACACGAATGGAGATTCCTGGGGGCTGGTTACTTGCGTCTAATATCTTCTCTGTATCTTCTCCATATATATTCACCAATTTCCTAACCATCCACTCTGGGAAAGAATAAAAGAGCGAAAGATATTCAATCCTCTCCTCTGGATATTCTACCCGATGAAGATTCCGAAGCACACCATTTACGAGCGAAGCAGTTCCGTTGTGTCCATATTTTCTGGCAAGCGTTACAAGGGTATCGACAACAGCATACTCAGGATCATGGCTAAACTCCAGCCCATAGACTCCTAACCTGAGTATATTCCTTATGGGTATAGGTAATTCGGAAATATCATATTTCTTCAGATGTTTCTTTAGTATATAGTCCAATTTCTTTCTAAGCCGGACACAACCATAAAAATAATCGTAGGCTTTTTGAATGCTCTGTTTTGCGGAGTCTTCTCTCCTCCTATCAAGGAAATCTTTTATGGTAATCCCTTTCTTCTCAAATTCAATTAAAAACTTAAGTGCTAATTCTCTTCCTTTTAATCCGCTCTCCATGATGTTCCTTCTTTTGTATCCTCCACGGCAATTCCTGCCTTTAGAAGAACTGCTCTAACCCTATCTGCCATCTTATAATTCCCTTCCTCCCTGAGAGAACCTCTAAGAGCGAGTATCCTCTCAAGTACCTCCCCTAATTTAATACTCTCTTCCTCTTCTACCCGGAATCCAAGACTATCAAGGATAAAGAGAAGTGTTTCTCTATATGCTCCTTTTTCATCAGGGGATGCTTCATTGCCACGGGATACAAGGTCAAAGACAAGAGCAATAGCACCAGGAGTTCCAAGGTCATCATTCATATTCCCCTCGAACCCTTCAAGATACGAACCAATAGGTTTACCTTCCAATCCCTTTGTTCTATCCAGAAAAACCTTAATGTGTTCCCATCCTGAAGAGGCCTGCTTTAGCATATCCCGGTTATAATTCAACTGTTTTCTATAATGCGCCTGAAGCAGATATAACCTTATGGTATTGGAATTAAATTCCTCGTATAGTTCATTAATAGGGATAAAATTCTGCAGTGATTTGGACATCTTTTTACCTTTTATATTTAGCATTGCATTGTGAACCCAATAATTGGCAAATTTCTTCCCTGTCGCGACTTCAGATTGGGCTACCTCGTTCTCATGATGGGGAAACATTAGATCGCCTCCCCCACCATGTATGTCAATCGTCTCTCCAAGATGATGAATAGCCATTGCAGAACACTCAATATGCCATCCGGGCCTCCCCTTACCCCAGGGGGAAAACCAGTAAGGCTCACCAGGCTTTGCGGCTTTCCATAGGGCAAAATCGAGGGGGTCTTTTTTCTTCTTGTCTACTGTGATCCTCGCACCCGAGCGTAAATCGTCTAATTTCTTACCGGATAGTTTCCCATAAGGTTTAAAACTTCTTACCCTGAAAAAGACATTTCCATCTACCTCATAACCAAAATCCTTGTTAAGGAGTTTTTCTATCAGCTCGATAATCTCCTTGATATACTGGGTCGCCCTGGGATAAAAACTGGGCCTTAGAATGTTAAGTGCATTACTTGCTTTCCGGTATTCTTCTTCATAGTAGGAAGTTACTTCCCTGAAATCCCTTTTTTCTTCTTTTGCCTTAAGGAGCACCTTATCGTCCACATCAGTGAAATTAACTATGAGTTTCACATCAAAGCCAAGGTAGCGGAGATATCGATTAAGTATATCCGATGTAAGAGCTGCCCTCATATGCCCAACATGGGGAGCTTCCTGAAGGGTCATGCCACAATAATAGATACCAACCTCTCCATCTTTTATCGACTTGAACTCCTCTTTCTTTCTGCTTAAAGTGTTGTACAATCTCATCAGAACCTAAACCCAACCTCCACCTTATTTTTCTCGAGTTTCACAGAAACCCTCTCTCCTGCCAGATAAGTCACAAAGAAATTCACCACTCTGTTAGCCACTGCAAGACCTACCACATTGGTTGCCATTGTGGCAAATTCTCTCTTGCTATCCCTTAAGTCATCATATTTATCTGCCTCTTCCTTAGTCTTCCATTCCCATTCATCTTCACCTGTGTATACATTTGCTCTAATATATTCTCTTCTTCGCTCGAGAATTTCTTGATCTGTTGTATCAGGATATAACATTCTTGCCTGTTCTTTAACCCATTCATTATAACCATCACTGGAGTAGAAATTCTCAAGGGCATCAAAATATCTATCATCCTTGCCATCCACATTTGCGGAAGCATGGAGGGTAGCGTAGCCTAAAGAACTGTTATGAACTTCATTCTCATGCCAATTGAGTCCAACATATGAGAGCCAGAGAGTTGCTTCTGTTGTCATGAAGAGAGCCGCTCTTTTTTTCTCCCCTAACATAAGATCTCCTGAACCAGGAAGAACAAGCGATGCGAATGCTGCCTTTGCCGGAGAGATAGATATGAGTATTGAAAGCAGTAACATTTAACCTCCTCTCAAGACCGCGAATTTCTTTTTATCGAACAATTTATTACCCACCTCAATGGTCGCGATATAAACTCCATTAGCCTCACTGGATATGTTTACTTCCTCATCATTAATACCAAAATACCCCGAAATCTTCCTCTCTATCACCAATCTTCCAGATAGGGAATACACTCTTAAGGTTACTTCCTCTGCAGCACTTCCCAGACGGAAACGAAAATGCAGGACTCCATTAGTAGGTGAAGGATAAACGTAGAATTCATCCAGTGTTAAATCTCCTTCCCCTTCTACTTTGGAAAGTAAAGAATCAGGATAAATAGATTGATGGTCATTATTCCCATAGATTTGATTCCAGCCATCATTACGATAAAACCCATCAGTTTCCCATCCATATAACCATCCATCATAGGACCCGATGAATAGTTCCGAGCGACTGTCATTGTCTATATCTGCAATTAAGGGCGTGGAGTAAGACCTTCTACCCGTAGTAACGGGAAATTGTCCAACCACCTCTCCCCATCCATTATATGCAAGTACCCCTCCATCAGGTGATCCCAGGATAATATCCAGAAGGGAATCACCACTCACATCGGATAAGATGATGGAAGATTGAGTCTGCTCTGAGAGATTTATCTTGACAGGAAAATGATCAAGGAGGTATCCATTCCTATTCATTGCATAAAGGTTAGTACTGTCAGCAAAGACGATCTCCAGATAACCATCCCCAGTAATATCGCCCAAGGCTGGAGTGGAGAAATAGGTCTTTGCAGGAAGGTCCTTTTCCCACTCAATTATTCCAGAAGTATCAATGGAGAATATCGATTTTTTTCCAACTGAACATATTATCTCTTTTACACCATCACGATCAATATCCCCTGCTATTGGCGAAGATAAACTATAGGAAAGGTTTTCTTCTCCCTTCCGCCATATAACTTCTCCTGCAGCAGAGACCTTCCAGAGCCTCCCATCCGCCGGGAGAATATATATTGAGCTGTCCATAACTAAGGGAGTAGAAACCAGCCAATCTCCAACGTATAGAGGAAAACCCTCCATCTCTTCCAATGAATCTCCATTCCAGTGAAGAACATGGAGTTCGGAACCGGATGTTCCAAAGAGAATCTCCTTCCCGGGTTCTCCATCAAGGTTCACTGCCGACGCATTTCCATAGATACAATCTGAAACGGATAATGAATCTATAATAGAATCAGAGGTAAAATCATAGAGGAATAACCGACCATTTATTGTCATATCAAATAGATCAGGAATACCATTTCCTGTTATATCGGCAAGAAGTGGGGTTGTATAAGTGGAATCAGCATAGGTAGTATCTGTCGTATCCACCATCATGAATAAAGTCCTATCGGGACCTACTTGATATACACCACCAAACATATCTCCTATATAGACGGATGAATCCAGAACCTGCGGGGAAATCACATCCATCCTCTCCCCAACCTTTTTGGGAAAACCGGGAACACTACTCAGGAAAGAGATATCAAACCACATAACTGAGTCTGGCTCGGATATATTTGATATAACAATCCCTGTATAATTCCCGGAATTATCCTCTGTGTTTGGATCGGTCTCGCGACTAAACTCCGAGAGCCATCCCCCTTCTCTGAACACATCAAGCTCCGAGCCAAAGAAAGTAGCCTCTATATTGTAAACATTCCAGAAGTTCTTTTCAAAATCCTGTATACCATCGGCTTCTTCAAGGTCAACGGCATGAGGAAAACCTGCGTTTAGTTCATTAAGTGTATCTGATTCTGCTACCTTCTCTTCATCTATATGCCATATTGCAAGGCCTCCGGAATAAAGAGCTGGGGGAAGTGAAGAATCATAATCGTCCACATCGATCAATACGTTGTCCTTCCATACCCTTGCACCATTTGAATCAACACTGGTTGTGCAGGGGTTGACATAGTGATGAGTATCAGGGTTAATATAGACCCATCTATTCTCAATCAAGAAATACTCATCCTTATTTATTGGGACCTTGTAAATCCTGGGGGTAAGAGTATCCATACTACCCACCCACTTTATTGGAACTGAGTTAGTATTTTTATTTATTACTACAGGCTCATCAAATCCTGCGCTAATCCTGTTATAAGCGCATAATCTCGGAGGAACAAGACCTAATTCATTCCAGTTACCGGTTCCCATAAGTGCCCATCCCCCCATTCCCATTGTCTCGCCTGATACATCATACAAGTCAAGGAGCCCATTAGTTTCAGAATGCGCAAACTCATGGCATAGACCGCCCTGGAGATATGCTGGCATACCATCCTGAAAACCGGTCTCAGGATAGATAATACCACTATCAATCGTGTCGCCATCCGCTACGAGATATGAACTGAATATATGATGAAGTCCATGAACCGATACCGCAGGTAAATCATAAGGAGAATCATAAAAATAGTCACTCTGATACATAGAACCTGCGTGGAAGATTATTACCTCGTCAATTCCAGAAAAGTCAACATCGTAATCAGCAACCTCAATTGCGTCTCGCAGCAACTTGAATAGACCCATAACATAATTAGATGGGTCTCCGTAATAGGTCATCTTATGAGGCAGGGTGTATGCAGAATCAGTTAAATCCGGTAGAACCCTCCATTCAATCCACTGTGTATGATATGAAACCTTCCAGTAGTAGTTATGAAGATATTCCATTAATCGATTAAAGTAGGTAAAATCATGTGGAGGGTCATAATATAGACTCCTTACATAACTTGTATCAGAGCCATCAATTATCGTATCACAGATATGTCCACTGCCCTCGAGATTTATCCTGCCGTTTCCAGTCGTTACGGGGGTTGAATCTTCCAGAAACTGAACCCTGATAGCAGCAACATATACTGTCTCTGGTTCTACTGCTCTTCCGCCTAGAATCCCCGGTGTCCCTTCACTTTGTTTCCTGCGGGCTCCGTATGCATTATATGGGTTTAAAAATCTTCGATAATAAGGATTCTGAGATAAGAGTTCCGCTCTTTTCTTTACCAGACGTGGTGTAACAATCTTCTTCAAGGAATCCATTTCTCCCGAATTTAGCATAAGAGATAACAATAAAATAATCAACTATAACTCCTTTCTGCTTGTTATTGCATAACTTGGCGGAGGGAGAGGGATTTGAACCCCCGTTCCACGATAAAATGGAAACACGATTTCGAATCGTGCGCTTTTAGCCACTCAGCCATCCCTCCTCTTTGCAAAAAACTTCTTAAGCAGCTCTTCCGACTCTTTATCTAAAACGCCTGAAACAACTGTAAAGTTCCAGTTCCATCCTTTATCCCGGATATCAATTACCGAACCGAGACTTCCAAATTTCTCGTCATTTGCCCCATATACAACACCACTCAATCTCGCCTGCAGGATTGCCCCTGCACACATAAGACAGGGTTCTACTGTTGAATAAAGGACTGCACCTTCCAACCTCCAGTTACCAATGGAATGAGCAGCTGCTGTAATTGCTATTATTTCAGCGTGTGCAGTAGGGTCTTTTAACCCTTCTTTCCTGTTATGCCCTCTCCCAATTATAGAGCCGTCCTCCACCACAACAGACCCGATAGGGACCTCTTCCTCTTCAAATGCAAGTTCGGCTTCTTTCAAAGCTTCTCGCATCCATCTTTCGTGCTTTAATTTATCAATCAATAATTACACACCCTATAATACGCCTGAAGGGATTCGAACCCCCAACCTGCGAATTCGTAGTCCGCTGCTCTTTCCAGTTGAGCTACAGGCGCATTTCTATTTATTGTAAAGTATGTAAACACAACATATTGTCAAGCCTCCCCACCCCTATACACTATAAGAAACCGCAGATGAACGCAGATAAAAAACACACACCACCAAAGATTATGCCACTGTAAACTCACGGTTAATTCTTGATAAAAACTTACACCACCAAGAAAATGAAACCGCAGATGAACGCAGATGGACGCAGATATATACTAATAAAAAACACACACCACCAAATCCTAAATCCTATATCCTATATCCTAACCCCTGAATTAGACACAGATTTACACTGATATCCACTGATTAACTACTAAATCCCAAACTTGTAACTTGTAACCTAAAACTCAGCACTCTGAACCCTTATCACATATCCCTATATCACTTATCACTTATCACATATCCTCTAATCCGAAAGTAGAACTCAGAACTCAGCACCCAGAATCCATACCACTTAATCATTGCTAAATTTTAAATAAATAATAAAATTCACATAATAGAATGAAGCGATTTATGAAACGGTATCTTATCTTAGTATTATTCTTTCCCTTTAGCCAATCTTTGTGTTTAAACATGAAAGAGGTAAGAGAGATCAGGCAAGAAATTAGTAATTTTAGAACCTATCTATCTAAAAAACATACAGAAGAAATCTTTACATCCTATTTAGAGGATGAAATTATAGAAAATTTTAACAAATCCTTAATAGATATTAAAGAGGATAAATATAATAACAAGAAAGCCCATAAAATAAGTGATTTAGCAGATAATTGGGGCATATATATAAAAGAAAAATACAAAGAAATAATAGTCGATTCTATTGTTGTTGACCTTAGTGAAAACATGAGTTACTGGTATGATAATAGCGGAACTATCTATACGAGTTATTGGGCTAATGAAAGTAAATTAATATATACAGCAAAAATTGCTATAGGAGACGAAGAAATAGGGAGGGGAACTAAAATCGACAAATACATAATAGGGAAAAAGGCATCAGAACCAAAAGCTTCCTGGAAGCAGCGTAATCTCGAAGTACCTTATGGACATCCGTTTAATCCTCTTGGAGCAAGAAAACTTGAACTATGGAAAGATGGTGAATATACATTTTATACCTGTCATGGAACCAATGATACGACATCAATAGGAAAACATATAAGTCTTGGTTGTATAAGATTTCATAATATAGATATCTTAATTTTGTATGAATTAGTAGGAGAAAACAAAACAATCGTAGTGATAAAGGAATAGATAAGGGTTAAAACTCAAGATATCTGAAACAAATCCCGACCTCCTTGCGTCAAACAGAGAAAAAGGAGGTTTTAAAATGAGATTAAATAAAAGGTTTTCACAATTCAGAATAGAGTATCAGCCATCAAGTGACTTAAGAAACATAAGGTAATGAAACAATTATAGCAAAATCTAAGGGGCAGGTTTTTCCCTGCCCCTTTTTCTTTTTTTACCCACATCCCCTATTATGATTATCAACCGCAGATTAACACAGATAGACGCTAAATAACATATAGTTAGATTAGTTTAAAAATTTTCATTCCCGTCTTTGTTCACCTTTGGCTATTAAAAAGACAAAGGAGTGAAGCGAGTGGATATGAAATAAACCTTATTTAAAACAAATACCACTCTCGAATATCTCTAAATTTAACCCTTAAAGAGCTAAAAAACCAGACTTATACCTACGCTAAGGCCTTTAACTCCAAGGTCAATTTGCTCAGTCCTGTAGTATTTCTCAGAGGTGTCTAAATCTGTAAGTGTTCCGTGAAGAGTCGGTTTCAAAAAAACATATTTAAAATTCGCATCTACAGAAACTTGCGTAGTTACTGGTACCATAAAACCAATTATCAAATGCACACTGAGAATATCATCAATTTCCTCTTCTAATTGTAAGTGATAAGTTGCGAGCCATGTTTTAGCTTCCGTACTCAATCCGTGCTCCGTTATATAATATCCTGCACCACCACCTATGTAAGGTTGCAATCCTTGTCTTTGCTTCCGTATTAGCACACTAGCTTCAATCAAGAGGAGGGAATAATCACCATCTGAAAGCCTTGAATAACCACCCTGTGATAATCTTCTGTATATTGTATTAGTACCATATCGCCCCACTGAAGTTATGAAACTGAACATATTATCCATCTGATAGATAAAATATCCGTTATAACTAAATCCACCTTCTGCATTCTCATTAGCCATCACAAAGCCAACACCTCCACCGAATTTAAAGTTACCTGCTGCACTAATTTGTGGCCAAAACAGGACTGAAAGTATAATTAAAACTAACGAAACTGAACGCCTCATATTCCCCTCCTTATTTATTGTGTGGGGTCGGTGCTTGACCCCAGTTAAATAGATCCTCATTTCACGGGGTAAACCCCTTATGGAATAGTTACACATTCCATCCTGATGTAATAGCGTTGCATTACACAGGACAAGTGGGGCAGGCCCCATGTGGAATAGCTTCGCATTCCACGGGGTAAACATTTTGACATTTTTGACCCTCCTTTTACTCATAATTACGGATAAAATTCTCTGGATTGCTAAAGTTTACTGCTTGTGAAACATGACCCCTTACAATACTGTACACGATGTTTACTCCTTTGGGTTAACAGTTTCATCCTCAATGTTAATAATAAAACATTCAGTTGAATAGAGTTGCGGAACGTTCGTTTCAACATCAGCAATAAATTCTCTATCTGTCTTCCAAGTAACATTCATTGTATTACGATAACATCTCAAAATATGATATCTTGGCGTCATTATTATCGCATGTTCACCAAATTTCACTAAAAGTAGTGTATGTGAAGGATTCCATTCTGACTTCGTTGTTTCAGTATATTTCGGTATTTTAAAACCCACATATTCTTCCCCTTCTGGAGGCAATTCTATCCGTAATATACTTTTAAAGTGAAGTTTCCATACATGAGAATCTGATAAACGTTCCTCCTTATAAAACTCATATGATTTGCCATAACTCAATTCAAAATAATATTGGTCAACCATAAATTTAATTCCGCTATTAGCTAAACAACTTTCAATTAAAACAAAGAAAAACATTAATACTATAAATAACCGTTTCATAATAACCTCCTTTAGATATATATATCGTGTTCACATCTAACGTAGTTTAAATATAAAATTCTTGTATAAAATGGTTGACTAACCAGCCATTTTGATTTGATAAATTGTTTTTGTACTGAACTCTTATCCTCTATTCTTACAATTTCCTCCCATAACATCCCCCCCTTAAAATTAATTATAAGAAAAAAATTTTAAATGTAAAGGGGAAAAATGTTAGTGGGTTTGCCAGTTGTATTGTTAGACGGCTTGATAAACCAAAATCAGAAATCAAGGAGAATTGGAAATTGGAGGACTGACCCCAAATATAAAACACACCTCCAAACCCCTCTACCTATTTTGCAAACCATTGAGTTCTTCAATAAGCGCTTCGGATGGACCATGCTCTTTTTGTAAATGTTTTGCCACTGTTTCCACCTGACGCATTACCCGTAATATATTTTCCCCTAAAATTTTCATTATATCTTCATCACTATATCCCCGATTGATTAACTCAGCTGTGAGCATTGGGAATTTTGAAACATCCTCCAGTCCATCAGGCATAAATAATGTTCCATCAAAATCTGAACCAATACCAATATAATTAATTCCAATAACATCTCGAATGTAGTCAATATGATCGACCACATCCTCAAGTTTAACTACAGGTGGTGGATTCTTTTCCCTTAAAACTTCGATTTTCTCTTCTATTTTCTCTTCTGTAATATCATGTGAACTTTTTGAGCGTTTATATTCCCTTTTTAATTTCTTATAGTATTTATTACCTACTTTAGAGATAAAACCGGGGACAAAGGTCACCATTATCATACCATCATTTTCAGACAGTCGTTTAAGCACATCGTCGGGGACATTACGTGGATTATTAACAAGTGTACGTGCTCCTGAGTGGCTGAATATAACAGGAGCCTTTGTAATATCCAGTACATCATTCATTGTTTTCAGTGAAACATGTGAGAGGTCAACTATCATTCCCAGTCGATTCATCTCCCGTATGACTTCCTCACCAAATCTGGTGAGACCCTTTTTATCTCCCCCATCTGTAGCCGAGGTTGCCCATGCGATATCTTTGTTATGGGTCAGAGTCATATAACGAGCACCCAGTTTATAAAACATACGTAGAGTAGCGAGTGAATTACCGATGGAATGACCACCCTCTAAACCAATTAGTGAGGCTATTTTTCCAGTCTTAAATGCTTGCTTTACTTCATCAGCGGTGAGCGTGAGTTGAAAGGCTTCCGGATAACGGAGTATTATATTATAGAGTAGGTCTATTTGTTCCATCGTTTTCTGAACAAAATTCTGTTCTTTTAAGTCAGGTGACACAAATACCGACCAGAATATACCACCTACATAACCTTCTCTCAAACGAGGTATATCCGTGTGAAAATCTGGTTGAGGTTTGCTGATGTCCATCCTGGAAAATGCACTTCCTACCTTTTTCCTGATTTGCCAGGGTAGATCATTATGTCCATCAATCAAAGGAATAATTTTTTGCAATTCTTTTGCATGTTCTAAAACATACAATGGAAAGCGTTTGTCTTCTGCATCCATGAGTTTTAACACTTATAAATATATCTGGGGTTTAATTAAAAGTCAATACGGTTGGTCGTATTGAAATGACCAACAGTCAAATGGTTGATTAGTAAAATGGTTAAATAGTTGTTCTCACGTGAGAAGCTACGATTCCAACTCAACTACTCAACTATTTAACTAATTATTTACCTGATAAGGTATTTTGGTGGGGCTTTCAATATCTCCTAATTAACTTTTACAGAAAATATAACACTTTTCCTTAATATAATTTTTATTTAATATTAAATCTATAAAATAAGATTTCAAGATATAGTTTGTTAAAACTTCATAAACAAAGTATCTTTATTAAACTTATGAAAAAATTTTATATTAACCTGATAAATCTCTTCATTTCTTTCTAAATCCCAGTTATCAGTTAATTCAGCTCCATTTAAAATAATATTCTGGGGTTCTAAAGGTGATATTATTTTAACCTTCCCTCCGTGACCTTTAAATGCACTGAAGATTGCCATCAGAGTTTTTTCATCCTCACTAAATTCACAGGAATTAAGTATTGAATTAGAATAAGAAATATATGGTAACTTCGGAGTTCCAAGCACAAAATCAATTCTTTTTTTAATGTTCAGCTCTTCATAAATTACTGCTGTCGGATAGAATTTACCGTCATATTTAATATTCTCAAAATATTTTCCTTTGCCCTTAACATTCACCACAATTGACTTTCCATTAATATATAGTTCATATTTAGATTTATTTTTATGCTCAAAAACATAAGGTTCAAATGATATGTTCCATTCGTTTTCTCGAACTCCCAACAGGTTATAAAGACTATATAGATACCAACCTGCAGCCCATAAAAACTGTGGTTTATCTATCTTTCCATATTTAACAGAATCTTTATAATTACTGTTTCGATACTCATACATAGCTGGATGACCATTTGGACTATTAATTATTCCATCGATGGTCATTATATTCTTTATGAAATTTAAAGCTTCATCATATTCATCGATAGAAATTAGAGCCAGTGCATACCATGCATTCCCATGTGGCCAAATCCCACCATTTGCATATATAAAAGGCTCTCCGGCTTCATTTCCACTAAATTTAAGGAAATCAATTAATTGGTGGAAATCCATTGGGAAAACATTATAAATACCTATCTTCTCATCAAGTAAATTCTCCTTAGCAGTCTTAACAAGTTTAATCTTCTTTTCTCTATCAATCAAATTAAAATGTGCTGCAATAAGTGAACCGATATAAAGGTGGGAATCAAGAGTGCCATTTACATAATAATTAATCAGGTAGTTTAAATTCTCGTTCCACAATATTCCTGTAAGCTGCTTTTGCATTTTATACGTTAGATTCTCATATTCCTTCATTTTATTTAGATTTTTTCCAAGAATGGTTGAAATATAAATGTATTCCCTTAATGCTCTAATACATAGAATTGTCATGTATGAGCGAGGTCCAAAACTCCTCCCAATATCCCACCAGTCAGGACGGTAAGCCCATATTAAATCATCATCTTTTTTATTGGTCAGTACTTGTTCAATACTGTTAGTTATATACGGGTAAAGTTTCTCAATTGTCACTAAATCTTTAGAATGTTTAAAATAGCTACCAGCTAAGATAATAAACCAGAAGTGATTCCAGTTATCTGAACCTGCAAATTCAGTCACATAATTACCATCTTTCCAATAATATGCATGAGGAATAATTTTATCTGGATTTGCATGAGTAATTATATACTCAAGGTCTTTTTTGACACGCCCTATATCAAAAAATACTGCTCCTAAATCAGTAAGAAGCACATCATGAGTAAAGTAAAAATTGTACTCTGCCGGACAGGGCATGGGAACTATATCATTATCAATATAATGTGCATTTGTAGCAAGAATTGCCTTGGCCCAATTTGCTGAATGATCAATGGAATTCTCCCCTGTCTCTATAATTCCTTCTTTGTATGCCTTCATAAGTACATAGTCTTCGTAAAGAAGAATTTCCTTATTATAATTATCTAATAAATAACTAACTATATCTCTTCCCTCACCAAATTTACAGGAACCTATTATTTGTGTTATGGTTATTTTTTGTCCTGGAGAAAGATTCTTCTTGTATACAAACGCTGCTACAGGTTTATCTTTAGCTTCTATGCTTAATAATTCTCCATTAAGTTCTGAAGAATTATTCATCCAATAATTTTCTCCAGTTGCAGGAAGTCCTGCTATATTGCTTTTAGTGGTATAGTACTCAGGTTCCTCACCCGCATTGGCGACAAAAATTTGAACATTGCCAGCCTCGACATCATCATAATTTACATAAATAGTTCCAGTTTTTTCATCAAACTCAGTCCATGCCTTATCCTTTATTGCATATGTGTGACTCGTTCTTACAGATAATTCTAAATGAGTATAAACTTCATAAACCTTTGAATCTTTTGATGTATTTTTTATTTCATAAGTTGCAACCATTGAAGGTTTATCCTTACAAAACTCATAAGTAATCTCAATCGATTTATCTTCGTCACTTTTTTGAAAAATAACTGAGTAAGGTGTTAATCTATATTCGTAAGGCTCCAGACCAATCCATTCTTTTGGACCTTCTCCAACCTTCAATCCCAAAAACATCACACGATACTTCTCACGTTTCCAGTAATCCATACTCAAATCAATGCTGTTGGCTACCGGATAGAATAAGCTTATGCGATTTAAAAGTGGGGAGCTATTGTGCATCTCTATCCCAACATATGGACCACCAACCTCAATTTGTGCATATTTACCACTATAATTTATTTCCAACCGATCTCTTAATTTATTATCTACATTTCTCACTCCACACGAGATAATTAATGATAAAAAAATGAGAAAAGAATACTTAAATAGTAAATTTATATTTTTAACCATAATTCTACTATGCTCTTTCTTTTCTGTGTTCTTCCCAGAGCCCAAATATATTTCCGTCAGGGTCCGAAAAGAATGCCATAAAGCAACCTTCAACAGCAGGTGTTTTTGGCATTGTAACTTTACCGCCGACTTCCTCTACTTTCTCAAGGGGTTCTTCGATATTATTAACCAGTATATACACATAAATACCCAATGGTTTATCTTATGGCATTCTCCACATACCACTATCAATCTTAGAGCCCGTATTTAATATCCAATAGGCAAAATCCTTGTTTTCTTTCCCGGTTGTTTTCCATCCAAATAAAGATTCATAAAAATTCTTTGATTTATTCAAGTCCCTTGTTCTTATCTCCACCCAAGTGAAAATATTACTCATAATACACCTCCTGTTTATATTATAATTAATTTAATTTAATCCTAATTTATTTAATTTATGAATCATATGCTCTGTTGATTTAATTAAAATACCCTTCAATCCTAAATCAGATGCAACTTTAACATTTTCAATTTTGTCATCAAAAAATAAAATAAAATTGGGCTCAATATTTAAATATTTAATAACTATCTTATATGCCTTTTTTTCTGGCTTTCTTGAATGTATTTCATAAGAACAAAATATTTTTTCAAAATTTTTTAATATAGATTGATATTTATTTTTCCATTTATTACCATGTATTTCATTTGTGTTTGTCAGCACAACCAATCTCAATTTTGATTTTAAATTATTAAGCAAATCCTTAATTCTTGGATCTAAATCATGAAAAACATCATTCCAGACATTATAAAATTCATCTTCGTTTATTTCTAATCCAAGCTTACAAGAAACGCTTTCTTTATAATCTGTTGCAGAAATTTCACCTCTTTCAAAACGATTAAATAAATCTTTCGATTCGAATACCTGCCTGACAAAATTCAAATCATAACCTGTAACATTAGCCCAATATTCAAAGATTTTATCCATTGAAACATTTATAACTACACCACCTAAATCAAATATTATCACTTTATAGATATACATTTTAAAGGATAAAAATTGGAATTTTTTGAAAGAAAAACATTAATAACGATTATAACTTCTGATACTATCAATATCCTTTCGCTTTTTAGATTTCTTTTTAACCGATTCATCAGGATAGCCTAATGTAATAATGAGCTCAATCCTTTTTTGTTGTGGGATATTAAGAAGCTTTTTCACTCCTTTCTCATTAAACCATCCCAATATACAAGTACCAAGTCCTTCTTCTGTTGCCTGAAGGCATAAATGCTCTGCAGCAATCCCGATATCGATAAGGTTGAATTGTTTATTCTTGATCACTCCTCCAATTCGGGTAATGAGATTTGGCTTCTCTGGAATTAACAGGATAAGAACAGGGGCCTGGAGAGAGAAATGGTTAAAAGATATAATCCTACCAAAAGTTTCCTTAGCAACAGTATCTTTCAATTCTGGCTCATCTACAACAATGAACTTCCAGGGTTGGGAGTTACCTGTAGAAGGAGCCAATCGTGCCGCTTTTAGACACCTTTCAATCTTTTCTCGCTCGACTGGTTTATTTAGATATTTTCGTACACTTTGTCTAGCCTTTACCAAATCAAGAAAATCCAATCACTTCCTCCTTAGTGTTTGAAATGGTGTATACAAGGAGCATCCCCATTAACATCATTTGTAATATCCAGCCTTTGTCATTCCAATAAGTTCACTTCCTTTACTACCACCATATAGAACTTCACAAATCTTTTGCAGAGGGAGAACAAATCCTTCAACATATGGATGGATACCAGTACGAATGAAGGATTTTAATTGAGTCATGGTATTTATATCCTTCATGGATTCTAAACATGATGTTACCCTCTATCGGTTTTAGCACCTTCGGAAAATCTAAAATACCACAACCCAGAAAGACAATCAGAGAAATAATAAACATAGAAAAAACTGGTATTTTTATCCTAGACAATACATTTCCCTTCTCTCTCATCATTAATCCCTTTTATATAAATATCAGCAATAACAAACAAAAGTCAAGCGGGTGAGGTTTAAAAATTGTCAAAATGTTTACCCCGTGGAATGCGAAGCTATTCCACATGGGGCCTGCCCCACTTGTCCTGTGTAATGCAACGCTATTACATCAGGATAGAATGTGAAACTATTCCATAAGGGTCAAGCTTGCCCCGTGGAATACTTTTACTATTCTACATGGGGCACCGACCCTGTTAATTTATCTTTTCTCCTATGTTTTTTAAAAGAAAGGCGAACTGCAATATTGTTAAAACCTCAAAATCTAAAACATACTTTAGTTGGGTCTATTCATTACAAGGACTGCTGCACCCTGAATCTCTCCGTTTCTCAATTGCTTAAGTGCTTCATTTGCTTCTTCGAGTGCAAAGGTGGTTACCTCAGTTCTAACCGGCACCCTGGGAGCAACCATAAAGAACTCCAGGCCGTCCCGACGGGTAAGATTTGCAACTGACCTGACTATGCGCTCCCCCCAGAGTAAATCGTAGGAGAATGCTGGAATCTCGCTCATATGAATACCAGCGCAGACCACAATTCCTCCCTTTACTACTGCGCTTAGAGACATAGGGACAAGGGAACCAACGGGCGCAAAAATAATTGCCGCATCGAGTGGCTCCGGAGGTAAAGTCAAAGAATCACCAGCCCAAACTGCACCCAATTCCTTTGCGAATTCCTGACCTTTGCGATCACCCTGACGAGTAAACGCATACACTTCTCTTCCCTCATAACAGGCCACCTGCGCAACGATATGAGCAGCCGCACCAAAACCATAAAGACCGATTCGCCTGGAATCACCAGCCATACGATATGACCGATATCCAATGAGACCCGCACATAGCAAAGGTGCCGCATGGGCATTAGAATAACCTTCAGGGATAGGAAAACAATAGCGTTGGTCAGCTATCGTGTACTCTGCGAATCCACCATCAATCTGATAACCTGTAAACATAGCCTTATCGCATAGGTTCTCACGACCCGATAAACAGTAGGAACATGAACCGCAGGTCTTACCTAACCACGGAACCCCGATGCGTTGCCCAATGGAAAGCCCATCGACTCCCTCTCCAATCTCGGTTATAGTTCCTACAATTTCATGACCTAAGATGAGCGGTAGTTTCGGCTCCTTGAGATCGCCATCGTATACGTGCAAGTCGGTTCTGCAGACTCCACAGGCATTAACTTTGATAAGAATCTGCCCGGCACTGACTTCAGGGACTGGAATATCGAGTAACCGAAGTGGTTCTCCTATGCGTTTTAGAACCATTGCTTTCATTTTATCCTCCTTCTATATCATAAACTTGATAATCTATTAAATCTTACTTCTAACTTTACCGGTATGATCAATTATATATATCCTGTTGAAACCCTCGTTTATATCAGGTGGCTGTAATTGCCCTTGCATCTTTCTTATAACCGCTCCCCAATCGATTTCTTGAACCTTATCCCTTAAGATATTAAGGGGGTCATCCATTCTTCTCTTTATACATATCTTTAGAGGAATGTCAAAATATACAGAGATTATCTCCATCTCTGTTATATCTTCTAAGCTTTTTCTTACAAAAGAGGATTCCTGTGGGAAAAGTTCTGGCTCTTTCCTCTTTGTTTCCCAGTCTCTTATGAGTTTCAGAAAAGAAGAATAGATATCAATGTTTCTACCTTCTTCAAGAAGGATACTTTTAATTAGATTTTTTTCACATCTTTCAATAAAAACATCTTCTTCTAATGTATCATAGAAATGCAAATACTCTTTTGATATTTTTTTTATCTTCATAATAAGAGAGATAAATCGGCTCCTTACCTTCCTGGTAATATTCGTTCTATCAACAATTACTTTATAACCATTGATAAGTTCATCAATGATAGAGGTCCTCTCAACCCCGGAATAGAAGCCACTCATCTTAGGTTCATAGTCATAGAAGCTCATCATCTGGATAATCTCATCAAGGGATGACCTTATGGTTCTCTTCGGGGAAATAGACCATAGTTTTTGGGCAAATGTCGTTTTCCCCACCCCTACAAGACCAACGAGCAACCATATACTAGTATGGTCTTTATTAAAATCAATTTCTATTTCTTCAGGTAAGTATTCGATTTTAGACATTTTACTTTTCTCGTGAAAGGAATTTTAATGTTCGGGGTTGGTACATGCTATTTACTTCCCTTTCTCTGTTTTGTTTTTCCCTCATCCTTTAATCTCGTTCAAATAGAATATTAGTTAAATAGTCAAAAGTCAAGGATGGAGGTTGATTTCACTCTACCTTTTTTACGCGCAACAAGTTGCGTTACTACAATTTGGGCGACTTATCGAGTCGCCCCTACCTATGTAGGCACGGTTTCAACCATGCATCTTGCACGAATAAATTCGTGCCTACAAACTGCAATTTCGCTCTCTCTCGCCGAAATTGGTAGGGATGTTCAATTGAATGCCTCTACCAATTTCTTTTCTCTCTTTCGTCCTCTAAAAACATAAAAAATAAAGCGGATTTGGTGGGGCTCTGCGACCTCCGCGCGCAACAATATTGAATTATAAAGGCATAGAGAAAAAATTGTCAAAATGTTTACCCCGTGGAATACTTTTACTATTCCACATGGGGCACCGACCCTGTGAGCCACATTCGATGCAGGTTAGAAATCCGTGTTTTTTACGCAGCAGTTTCAGATACTACACCATGAATGTTGTTCGCCCAATTGACAACCAATACACCTGTTTGGTGCCTTCGACTGGTATTTGGCACATAACCCACAATATATCCCACAGCATCCGATGAGATTCTTTACTTTATTATTTTTCAGCCTTTACACCCTGTTGAAATTTTATTTATCCTTAAAATATGCTCACCTACCCAGATGTTTCTCCTACCGTACTAACTGCATGATAAAGAGAAGCGAAAGCAAGACCAATCCACATAATTGCTAAAATAATTCCTATACCAAAGAGGAGTAATCCTACTATAGCAATAGGTATCCCTAATAAAGCTATGAGAAAGACCTTCCAGGCATGTCCATTAGTCAAAAACCAGCTTTCCTTAACTGCCTTAATGACATCCATCTTTCTATCCACTATCAGGTATGGTACAAATGCAAGTTTACATGCTAATATAATACCTGGCACTATGAGAAATACAAATCCAACACCAATTATTACAGATACAAGTAAATTAGCAAGGACAGCATTCCAATAGTTTTTAAAAACATCAAACATGTCCTTAACTTCTAACTCATCACCTCTGCTTGACTTGAGATATGCAAAGGCAACACCATATTTTATGGGATTTAAAAGCATAATTGAATAAACAAACGTAAATAGCCAATAGCTTACAAAAAGAAATATAAAAAATAAAGACCTTATACTTTCCATTTCTTCAAGAATATAAAATCCCCAAGTAGGTAAAGAAATAGCAAAGCTTATAATTACTATAAGCAATAACTCCAGGAAATGTCTCCATAATTCCTGCCACCCGTTTTTGTAGCATGCCCCCACCGCTGGTTCTAAAATGTTCGTATTCTTTGTGACTTGTTTATTTTCTAAAGTCATTTTAACCTCCTTTTGTTAACAAAGTTAAATATCTCTTTAAGAAGAATCTTTCAATTTATTTATACTTTTCCCATTTATACAATCTCAATAATTATTTTTATATAGAAAAAACAATCTGAAGTCAAGTCAAATATGTCAGTCTTTTGAATTGACCAACTGTTAAATAGGAAAATGGTTAAGTTGTAAAATAGGAATGTGACCTGAAATACAACAGAACAACCCTTAAATACTAAAACGATTCAACAAATTTAAGACTACTTACAGTTTATTTTCTAAATTGTAAAAAACTTTTATGAACCAGTCTCAGTTGCAAACAGCTGTTCCGTCTCCTTCTTCATTAAAACCCATATAGTATAAATCCCCAGAATGGTTCCGAATGGGATATTGATTAATTTCAAAAAACCAAGCACAAGAACCAGAATCCTCGCCCAGGACTGACGATTCAACAAACCAATACCACCGATAACTCCAGGCGCAGATACTAAAATCAAGAAGAAAGCTATTATAGGGCCAACGATTGAAGTAACAGCTATTGTTTCCTGTTCTCCTGAAAGAAGCCCCCCACCAACAACAGCTACAGAAACTATGATGGCAGCTAAAATACCTAAGGCGCTGAATACTATGTAGAGCACTCCTAGAATAGTTACATGTTTCTCCATTCTCTTACCTCCTTTCTCAGTCAAGTTAGTTTTTAGTAATTTCCCATACTAATTACCTGATATTATATATTAATTATAGATGTATTTTAAAAATCCTCCAATCCCCAATCCCTTGCTCACCTACTCACTTCAATCTTCAATCACTCTATGCAGTATCTCACTCAATTCTTCTGTTTTATATGGCTTTACAATGACACCTTTGAACCCATAATCTTTATAATTCGCCATTATAGGGTCAGTGGAATAACCACTTGATACAATCGCCCTAACTTTCGGGTCTATTTTTAGAAGTTTCTGGATGGCTTCCTCTCCTCCCATACCACCAGGAATGGTCAAATCCATAATCACAGCATTGAAAGGATTCCCGACTTTCTTTGCCTCTTTATATAACTCTAATGCCCTGTTACCCTCCCTGGCAAACTCCACATCATATCCAAGCTTCTTTAGCATTCTGCCAGTTGCTTCCCTGACAACCTTTTCATCGTCAACCAGTAGAACCCTACCCCTACCAGGAATGAAAGCCTCTTTTGTTTCTTTCTCTTTCTTGATCCCTTCCACAGAGGCAGGAAGATAGATGCTAAAGGTCGTTCCAGTTCCTTGTTTGGATTCCACTGTAATATATCCATCATGTTGTTTAACTATAGAAAAAGCAGTTGCAAGACCAAGACCACTTCCCTTTTGTTTGGTTGTAAAATAAGGGTCAAATATCTTCTGTAGATGTTCCCCGGGTATTCCAACACCATGATCTTCAATTATTATCCTCACATATTTCCCCTCACGGATTGGAAGAGCTTCTCTCCCTCCAACAGTAATATTATTAAGTCCGACCTTAATTACTCCACCCTCAGGCATAGCCTGGTCGGCGTTGATGATCAGGTTGTTTACAACCTGACTTATCTGTCCTTCGTCAACCTTTACAGGCAACAGATCCTCTGGAATCGAGAATGCGCAAGTAACATTGGAACCGCTCAGCGCAAAATTAGCTGAATTCTTAATTATTTTCCCAATATAAACTGTCTTCTTAAGGGGTACCCCGCCTCTTGAGAAGGTGAGCAATTGCTGTGTTAGATTCTTTGCCTGTGTCGTAGCTTTCTCAGCCTCCGCCAAAATCTGAAAGATTTCATCTCCAGGGTTTGTCTCAAGTTTTGCCAAAGTAACGTTACCAAGAATACCGGTTAATATGTTATTGAAATCGTGGGCAATACCTCCTGCAAGAACACCAAGGGATTCGAGCTTCTCCATCTTCTGTAACTCCTCTTCTATTTTCTGTTTTTCAGTAATATCACGGAACACCAACACTACACCGATAATTTTGCTTTCTTTATCACGTATGGGTGCACCACTGTCTGCTATAATCCTCCCCCTCCCATCCCTGGATATAAGGATAGTATCATTGGTAAGCCTATAAGTTCCACCCTGTTCAATTACTCTCTTAACAGGATCTGCACAGGGCTTGCGGGTCTCTTTATTTATGATATGAAAGACCTCGCAAATGGGTTTTCCGATGGTTTCTTCCTGGGTCCAGCCGGTTAAGCTTTCAGCAACCTTGTTCATTAAAATTATTCTTCCCTCTATATTAGTACTGATAACTCCATCCCCGATTGAATGGAGAGTTACGGTAAGGCGTTCTTTCTCAGAACTCAGTGCCTCTTCCGCCTGTTTCCGCTCGGTGATATCCAAAATCTGGGCAATTGTTTGAATATTTCCTTCTGAATCGTTTATCACCGTAGACTTGATTTCCACGCATCTCTTTTTGCCATCCTTACGAACGACGTTAAATTCGTAACGAACAGGTACTTCCTCCCCTTTCTGCCTTCTGAGATAACGGTCTGAAACAAGTATCTTGCTCTCCTCATCTAGAAATCCCCTGAAATCATGGCCAATGATTTCCTTACTGGGATAGCCCAGGATTTGACATAGTTCATTATTAACATAGATAAATCGATAGTTAGTGTCAACAATAAAAATCCCGTCGTGTGAATGTTCCACCACTGAACGGAACAACTTTCCTGAATCTCTCAGTGCCCTCTCTGCTTTCTTACGCTCGGTGATGTCCTCAAGAAGCAACACGCTTCCAATAAGCTGATTTTTCTCTCGGATCGAACATCCGACAGCTCTAAGAAAGGTTTTCTTTTCGTATATCGAGGTAAATACGAACTCGATGAAGATGTCTTTCCCTTTCTGAAGGTCATTAAGAGTCTCCACCAATCCTGCCTCTTTTACACCTGGGAGTTCTCTAATATCCTTGCCAACTGTCCGGGATTCCAATTTGCCCTTTGGAAGCCCAATTATCCTTGTCAGTTCTGGATTTTCGTATTGTATCCTCATCTCCGTGTCCAGCCGGATGATGCCAATGGGCATATGCATAAGTATTTCCTTATTGAACTCAAAAAGCGCCCTGTACTCCCCCTTGGATTTCCGCAACTTCTCTTCTGCTTTCTTCTGCTTAGTGATGTCAGTTTGAGTTCCCCAGGCTTCGTTGGATTTTCCATCTTTGATTATCCCGACAATGGAATTTAAGAAATATTTCTCGTTCCCCTTCTTATCAACTTCATGGGAAATCCCGCCTGAAAGTCTGAATCCATTTTGAATGAATGATAGAAGATATTCTCTGTTCTCTTCTGTGTCAGGTAAAAGTTCTGAGAGACGTGTTCCCAAAATTTCATCTTTTGTAGTGCTCATCATCTTAGCGTAGGTTTCATTGCATTCCACGCATACTCCTTTGAAAAATTCCTCAATCAATTTTTCTTCGGGAAGTGTGATATCCAAAGGCTTCTCTACCCTAAAGCACCAGATGCCTATTGTGCTGGATTCAATGAAGCTTCTGAGTTTTTCTTCACTCTCCCGCAACATCTCCTTCACTTTCTCCCGTTCCCCTTCATTTACCTCCAGAGCAGCAATTCTTTGGCGTAAATTCTCCAATTCGTCTATAAGTTGCTTTTTTGTCTTGTATTTGTCTTTCTTTATATACGCCTCCCAATAGGATATAAATTTAGTATAATTAAAAACAGTAAAAAAAGCAATAGTAAATCAAAGAGCTTGCGATATACCTCTTTAATGGGGTTAGGATGATTTTATAGATGATTTTATATATGGGATTTACATTTCCGGGAATACTTTCTTTACTTAATCCGCTTTAGAATCCAATCTCCTATCAATTTTAAAGCAGTAGCAGAAATAGTTTCTTCTATCTTTGCATATTCGGAGATAGCTCCACTCTCTGCAGTCTGGAATAGATGATTAAGGCCTGGTAATTCCTTAACAATGTAATCTTTGCTACCACCAGCCTTAAGGGCTTCTCCTATAGCATTCAGGTTCTCCTTTGGTGGCACCTGTAGGTCTTTTTCTCCATTTATTGCAAGGACCGGGCATTTAACCTTCTTAAGAGCCACTTTTGGGTCATAAGTTAAAAAGAAGCGTAACCATGGTGATAACAATTGTTTGACTTGTGTATCAATCTTTTCTTTAAGCTCCTCTGGTGATAAATTCATTTTCTGTTTCTCTTCTTCAGAGAGGCTTGCCAGTGCATCCTCCAGAATCTTACGTATCTCCTTTTCAGCCACCGTATTATCTTTTTCTTCTTTAAGAATAGAAAAAATGCGTTCCTGCTCCCTCCGATTATCTTCAATTGCTTCCTCAGTTGCGCCTTCGGCCTTTCCAATCAATTCACTCTGCAAATAAAGAATTCTCTCCCCGGTTAAGCCTGTTCCCGCCATTAACACGATAAAGGCGACATCCGGAGATTCAGAAGCCACCATTGGAGCAATTATACCTCCCTCACTATGGCCAATAAGACCAATTTTCTCTGGATCTATCTCCTTACGGGTCTTGAGATAACCAATGCCAGCAAGTACATCATCTGCAAAATCCTCACTTGTGGACTCTGACGAGCTACCAGTTGATTCCCCTACGCCACGGTCATCTACGCGGAGAACAGCAATCCCTCGGCGCGTAAGGTAATCTGAAAGAATGAGAAAGGGACGATGTCCGAACACAGTTTCGTTACGATCCTGGGACCCAGAGCCACTGATGAGGATAACTGCGGGGAATGAACCTCCTGTGTGTGGCATGGTCAAAGTGCCCGCAAGTTTTATATCCGCGTTCTCATTCTCATAGAAAACTTCTTCTTCATAATAAAGATAGGGTTTTTTCGGCTCCTGAGGTCGACTGACTAAAGGAACCTTTTCAACTCTTTTAAGTACAAGCGGGAACGAAAATCCACTTTGTTTCCATTGCCCCACGATTTCGGATCCGTCTTCATGGAGCTTCCCTTCATAAACACCACCAATGGATTTTACCTTAAGGGTTAAATTATCCCCCTCAACTATAACCTCATCAACCGGTATATCAGTCGCCCCCTGGTCAGGGCTATCCATGGTAGAAGTAAGAGCGTCAACCTCCATGGAAATCTTAAAGACAATTCGGAGCTCTGTTCCGGAAACCTTCAGGCTCCCCTGCCAGATTCCCTTGACATCGACATTACCATACAGCACTTGAGGATATGTAAAACTTATTCCTGTTAAAATTAGTAGAACTAAAACTAAAAATTTCCTATTCATAAAAATCTCCCCTATCTATAAGCTTGGCGCATTATTTGCTTTTGAAACTTCACACTATTTGTCTTTCTATGATTGGAAATAACCGAGGAAAGGAGAATAAAAAAAGAAGTTGAACTTTTGTTAACCACTTAACTATTCAACTATTTAACTTCTTACATTTACGAAGATTACAGGCTTTATTAGAATGGGAGTTCTTCCTCATCTGGAGATTCTACAACTTCTTCGCCTGCTTCTGTCTCCTTTTCAACCCCCTCTACTTCCTCCTCTACATCGGGAGTCTTGTAAGGGCCTTCTGCTCTTGTTAAAACCTGAGTTCTCCAGGCACTAATGCTAACATCTGTCCGTTTGAATCCGTCTACTTCTCTTGTAAAACTGGAGAGCCTACCCTCCAACAGCACAGGGGTCCCTTTTTTGATTAGTTCGCTCAACCTTTCTGCCTGTTTGCCCCACTGGGTCACACCTACAAATGTAGTTTCTTCCTTCCAATCCCCGGTATTCTTATCACGATAATTTCTATTTGAGGCTATTCTGTAACGGAGATAAGCCTTTCCACTCTCTGTATAACTGAGCGTTGAGTCAGCTGTGGCTCTACCGGAAATAATAACTGAGTTAATGTTGGGTATTCTGTAGTCTGCCATTTATTCCTCCTTTGACACCAGAATGTATCTGAGAATATCTTCATTCTTCTGTATAAAGCCCCTTAGTAGGTCAATTTTGTCGGGAGAAAGCCCAAAGTTCATCACTGTATAGTAACCTTCTCCATATCCATGTATAGAATATGCAAGTTTCTTGAGCCCCCATTCATCAACATCTTTTATTTTCCCTTTCTTTTTCTCGATAAAACCCTTAACGGAATCAAGCACCTTTACTGTTTCTTCCTCCTTGTCAGGGTTTACTATAAATGTGATTTCATACTCATTCATCCTACCTCCTTTATACTAATTAATCCTTGACATAGCGGTCTTTATGTCTTCATTTACCCATAAAAAGATCGCATTTCTTGCTTTTTCAATTATCTCTGTCAATTTTCCTTCCTCTCCCCGCGGAAAGGGAGAAAGTACCCAATCAACCTCATCTACACACTCTGGTCTTCCTATTCCTATGCGAAGCCTTGGGATCTCTTCGCTATCGCAGTGATAAATCACAGAAGTAAGACCTTTATGCCCCCCACTACTACCACCACCCCTTATCCTTAATTTCCCGAATGGCAAATCCATATCATCCAATACTATCAAAATCTCTTCCAAAGATAGAGGAAAATCTAGGAGAAGTTCATAGACCGCAATTCCGCTATTATTTACAAAATTAGTAGGACGAACAAGTAGCAATCCGTCCTTTTCAGCATAGTAATAATGTCCTTTCCCTGGGCGTAACCTTAGATCAAAGCCATCACATATCTTTTCTATAACCCATCCACCCAAATTATGTTTGGTCCTCCTATACATAGAACCTGGATTACCAAGCCCAATTGCAGCGTGATATCCTATTCCTTAGTCTCCTCTTTTTCTTCTTTTGCCAGAGGAGCCTCTGCCTCTCCTTCTTTTATTATCTCTGGCTCTTCTCCTTCCTCTCCAATCAAAAGCTCTTCTTCCTCAGGCACCACTTCTACCACTTTCCGCGGTGAGAGAACATTCACTATTGTGGCAGAGGAATCCTCCATTACTTCTACTTCCTTGGATAGCTCAAGATCACCAATATGGAAAGAATCTCCAATTCCTAAATCCGATATGTCTATGACTATTTTTTCTGGCATAGCTTTTGGCAAGCATCGCACGGTAAGGTGACGGCGTTCGATATCCAGAACCCCACCTTCCTCTATGCCTTTTGGCTCACCCTCAAGATCAATCACCACATGAACTGTAACTTCCTCGTCCTCGTGGATGTGTTGGAAATCAACATGTATCAACTTCTCTGTTAGTGGGTCCCGGACAGCTTCCCTGATAATGGCCTGGAGTTCTTTACCATCCAGATCAAGAGTTATCAAAGTAGCCGCTGAATGCAATTCATGAACCAACCTGATGAGATCTTCCTCTCTTATTTTTATATGGCTACTCTTCTCTCCATGACCATAGATAATACCTGGAATCCAACCTTCACGTCTTATATGTTTAACCTTATTTGTTCCTATCTCTTTTCTTTCCTTTACCTCTATCTTCACCGCTCCTCCTATACAAATAATGATGAAATAGACCTGTTTTCATGTATTCTTAATATTGCTTCTCCAAAAAGACCAGCAATTGAAATAACCTCTATTTTATCGGATTTCTTGTCCCCAAGTTGTATAGAGTCTGTAACTATAAGTTTTGTTAGTAGAGAAGATTCTATCTTTGAAAGTGCGTCTCCTGAAAGAACCGGGTGCGTAATATAGGCATAGACTGATTCTGCTCCAGCCCTCATAATTGCATCAGCTGCTCCTGCTAATGTTCCTGCTGTATCCACAATATCATCTATGATTACAGCGACCTTGTCTTTCACATCTCCAATTATATTTACCACCTCTGCCTGATTTGGTGCGGTCCTCCTTTTGTCAATAATAGCGATAGGCACGTGTGTGTTTATCCTCTTGGCAATAGCACGAGCAACTCCAACCCTTCCCACATCCGGCGATACTATCACAGAGTCTTCTTTCTGAATCCCTATAGATTGCATGTGCTGAATCGTAACAGGGGCTGCGAATAGATGATCAACTGGCACATCAAAGTATCCTGCAATCTGTTGAGAATGTAAATCGAGCGTTAGAATTCTATCTGCACCAGCTTTAACCAGTAGATTGGCTACTAACTTCGCCGAAATTGGAACTCTTGGCTCATCTTTCTTGTCCTGGCGTCCATAGCCATAATATGGAATAACCGCCGTTATTCGTTCAGCAGAAGAACGACTCAGCGCATCTATCATGAGTAGCAATTCCATTAAATTCTCTGCCGGGGGAATAGTTGGTTGGACAACGAAGATATCCCCTCCTCTCACATCGTCAAGAATCTTTACAAACAACTCTCCATCAGAAAACTCTCTCTGTTGAACTGAGGAAAGTTCAATATTTAAGTAATTTACTATTCCTTTTGCCAACTCAGGATTGGCTCTACCTGAAAAGACTTCTAATTCCACATTGCCTCCCTATCTGGGGCGGTAGGATTCGAACCTACGAATACGAGACCCAAAATCTCGTGCCTTGCCACTTGGCGACGCCCCAACATGAAAGGAAAAATTTCCCTTTAATTAGAGAATGTCTTCCTCGGTTTCTCCCTCTTCAGCTTCCTCACCCACCACATCTAAATCAAGATCCGTCTCGGTTTCTCCCTCTTCAGCTTCCTCACCCACCACATCTAAATCAAGATCCGTCTCGGTTTCTCCCTCTTCAGCTTCCTCACCCACCACATCTAAATCAAGATCCGTCTCGGTTTCTCCCTCTTCAGCTTCCTCACCCACCACATCTAAATCAAGATCCGTCTCGGAATCTTCTATTCCCAAATCCTCGGCCTCCTCTGGGGTCTCAAATTCTTCCTGCTCGAGAGAAGAAGTTGCGGGTTCCTTCCCTTCTTCCTTGCACTTCTTGTAATATTCCTCCAGCACAACTTCCTCAAGACGTTTACGCATTTCATTGTTTATCGGATGTGCTATATCTCTGAAGGTTCCATCCTTGGATCTACGCGAAGGCATTGCCACGAAGAGACCATTCCTTCCTTCTATCACTTTCATTCCTCTAATAACAAAATCATTGTCAAATGTTACATTGACAAACGCTTTCAATCTGGGTTCTTCTCTTAGTGTCACTCTTACCTCAGTGATCTCCATCTAGTCCTCCTTTACTTTTAGCAAATTAAGATGTTTCTCTCGGGAGATTGTCTTACTACTCAATACCAAAAAGTCTCCATGTAAAATCTCCCACGCATTGCTACTCTCCGATTCCGATCCAAATATCGCAAATACCGTTGAACCAGAACCACTCATCAAAACGTTTATCGGATTAAATTTCTCTAATCTCTCCTTAATATATCCAATCTGAGGATATACTTCTATTACTACTTCTTCCAAAGAGTTCTTTAAATCTTTTATAACCCTTTTTTCGTTATTTATTAGCAATTTCAATATAGTGTTTAACTTTTTATTTGTCAAGGTTTTATTTACATTTTCGTCCCATAAGCTGTACGCCTTTTTTGTCGGTACTCCAAAAGGAGGAACAACCAGCAGAAAATATAATTCAGGAATGTCCACCCACCATTCAATCTTTTCACCTCTGCCGGTAACATAAGCAGTACCGCCCTGGAGAAAGAAGGGAACATCCGAACCAAGCTTTCTGGCGATTCTAACAAGTTTATCCTCGTTTAAGGGATATTTGAAAAGGCGATTCAAGGTCATGAGAGTTACTGCTGCATTCGAACTTCCTCCACCAAGTCCTGCCTCTATGGGAATTGTCTTTTCTATTCTTATCCTTAATCCTAACACCTCCCCTGCCCACTCCCCAAACATGTTCGCTGCCTTATATACAAGATTAGAAGAACCAGAAGGAACCTTCTCATTATTAGAGGATACCTCAATACCCACTCCTTCCCTTGTAAAATATAGCCAATCATGGAGCGATATAGTCTGAAAAATTGATTCGATTGAATGATAGCCGTCGTCCCTTTTACCATGTATGATAAGCCCAAGATTAACCTTGGCGTAACTTGGTACCTTCACCAAATCACTCATTACTATACTCTTTTAATGCCACCTTCCAGCTCTTAATCCTCCCAAATTCTTTTTCATATTTAAGAGTGGATAGAGAAGAATTCAGCGGCCTTCTGGCAGGAAGGCCTAAATCATCCCAACTCACCTCCCTGATTATCCTATCCATTTTATTCATCTTTAAGATTGTCTTTGCCCACTCAAGACGGCTTACAGCAGGAGGGTTAGCAAAATGATATACTCCATATTTTTTACTCTTTATCAAATTCAAAACAGCATAAGAAAGGTCGACAGTACAGGTGGGTTTACTTATGTGATCAGAAACTACGGGAATTGGACCTTCCCCCCGCAATACAAAATCAATAAAATCTCTCCCCCCGGGGCCAAATAGCCACGAAACCCTCAAGATAATTGAAGATGAAATCCTTCTAACAAAATTCTCTCCATCCAGTTTACTCTTACCGTATGCACTCAAAGGGTCAGGTTCATCATCTTCAGCGTAGGGAGGGTTTCCCCCATTAAACACATAGTCCGTACTAATATAAAGTAGAGGAACATCCAATCTATCGGCTGCTACTACGACCCTCTCGGTTCCGTAGACATTAACTCTATAAGCTAACTTTGAATCTCTTTCACATTCATCAACATTTGATAAAGCAGCTGCGTGGATGATGAAATCTGGAGAGTGTTTTATTATCTTATCCGAAGCGCCTTCTTCTCGTAAATCCAGCTCCTTACTCCCAAGGGAAATTGTAGAATAGTCTTCCTCCTGCAAAATCCTGTTGAGTACCCTCCCGAATCTCCCGCTCCCGCCAATTATCATTATCTTCATTATTATTACTCAGAAAAACCTTAAATGGTTGACTCTATCCACCACTTCCTTTTTTAAGCTTACGCAATAGCATCTCTATCCGTGCATCACCAGGGTACCTACTCTTCCAGTGCTCCAGTAGAAATATGGCCTTTGCAGTATCATATCTAATGAGATAGGAAAGGAGATTCCCCATAACCTCAGGCTTCCCTATCATTTCATCGGCAATCTCTTCCATCTTCTCCCTATTATTAGAAATTGAATATATATCAAAGAGACCCTTATAGGCAAACGGTTCCATTCCCTTATTTGAAAGGAGGCCATTAAATTCCTCTTTTGCTTCTTTTAGTACCCGCTCCGCTTCTTCGGTTCTTCCTTCCTGTTTTGCTACCATAAGAAGCATTTCTCCCCTGAATAAATGAAGGAGGGGTGTATCATTAACAGAAAGAAGCCAATCACTTAGTTCAACCATCTCTTCAGTCTCATCTAAAATGGAATATACATTTTGGAGTCCTCTTATTATAGGCACTGACATTTCGGATCTCTTTGCCATGAGGAACGCTCTCTTAAAAATAGTTCCCAACATCCTGAGCGTATCCTTCTCCGCTTCATACAACTTTCTCTCTTTCCATTCATCTGTCGGGAAGTCATATAATATTTTATTCCCAAACAGCAGGAGAAGAAGACTGTGATTGTTGAGTACCTTATTCTGAGCTTCAGCGGTATAAATTCCATAGTTATCAATATAACTATAGTGGTATTCCTTCTGGAAAAGATCCCACATTTTTTCTTTATCCATCATATCAATATCCTCTCTTCCAACAAGCCGATAGGCAAATCCTTCCATAACTAAATGTTTATGATATTTTCTCGCTGCACCTGGCTCCATCGGGAATGAAAAATAAATATTAATCGAGGGATTAAAGTCTTCAGTAATATACTTACTAACAAAGGAATCGATGGGCATCAAAAGGTCGCGAAGCGCGGGTTTTCTACCAAGTGATGAGACAATGATATTCCTCACAGCCATATCCTTAAGGTAAATTATACTTCTATCCTCACCCCGTAGGTAGTAAAGATGATCTATCACCCATTCCTGAAAGTCCTTATTAGTCTTACCCATCCTCCTCTCCTGAAGGTACTTCCCTTCATATTGAGTCCCTTTAAAAGGTGAGGCAAAGTCCATTGGAACGCCTGCCCATATCATCTCCTTTATATACCACTGGGTATTCATAAGGGAAAAATTGCCGATCTTAATACCCTTCTTTTTTACTGGATCGAACTTCCGATACCCCTTCACCTGCTGTAGGAACCATACAGGGAATGTATCATTATCTCCGTAAGTAAAGAGAACAGAGTATGGGCGGGGACTTCTAAGAAGGTTATACGCATAATCATGAGCTATCCAGTTTCCCCTTCTATTCACATGACTTTTGATATTGCTTATTGCTGGAAGTATTCCGATAAGCACGGCAAGGACTATCCCGCTCCATCCATATCTGGGTGCTC